>Ga0157375_10000200_pt1 | contig 55945 bp, 40 predicted proteins | sample M35metaG_FD_115311 | JGI IMG/M metagenome (GOLD analysis project Ga0157375, IMG submission 115311) | Miscanthus rhizosphere microbial communities from Kellogg Biological Station, Michigan, USA - M3-5 metaG | ecosystem: Host-associated > Plants > Roots > Rhizosphere > Soil | place: USA: Michigan...
CATACGCGCGGGCCGCGTCCATCAGCGCCTCGAACGTGTAGAACGTGTGATTCGAACGCCCCGCCTGCTGAATGTCATTCGCGATCTCGCGGATGCGCTTCTCCGCCGCGGCCTGTCCGTCCGCCAGCGGCGGCGGCGCGGTCTCGGCCGACACGAGCCGCAGCGCGTTATCGATCTCGTTCATGTCGGACGTCCAGCCGGTCACCGGACGGAGCGAACCACCGCCCGCGAGAATGGCCACCAGGTCTCCCGGCCGCAGCGTGCGCGCGAGAAATGCGTGCAGCGAGTCGACCAGCTGGCGCCGCGCACCCGGTGAAATCGTCGTCGCGTCGAAGAGCACCACGATGCGCCGCATCTCGCCGGCATATTGCCCGCCCGCGCCGCGCTCCGAAAATCTGGCCACGGCCATCGGCTGCCCGCCGACCGTCAATTGAAAATCATCTTTCGTCAGCGATGGGATGTGCTTCCCATGCGAGTCGGTCACCACCACCGACAGCATCGCGGTGGGAGCCTCTTTCGCGGGCGGCTGCGCAAACGCGATTGAGGTGACGGAAAGCGCGACAACGACGCAAGCGACGAAACGTTTCATGACGCCTCCTCAGGCTATGAAGGAGAGCCGAGTCTACGCCTGTTCGGCGGTCGCGCGTTACCGAACGGGTGTGTTGCGACTCCGCTCCCGCCGCGTTAGCGGCAAACGAGGGTAGCCAGGGGTGCGAGCGCTTTTTGCGAGCACCCTTGGAAAAGGGCCATTGGGAATTGTGCCGCGTCAGCGGCACCGGAGCAGTCCGAACGAAATGTACGTTAGCGCGATGCTTCCGGTGCCGCTGACGCGGCACGAAAATCCACGCCTCGCCTTTCGAGGGGTGCTCGCAAAAAGCGCTCGCACCTCTCGCTACCTTCTGGTTGCCGCTACGCGGCGGACCGGGACTAACCGAGCCACGGCATAAACGCCGCCATCACGTCCTCCGCCGCCATCACCGGACGCCGCGTTTCGCGATCGACCCACACGTGCGACGACGTTCCGGTCGCGTGCAGCCGTTCGCCGCTGGCGTCGCGCAGCTCGTACGCGAAGCGCATCATCCTGCTGGCCGCCTCGGCGATCGACGTCCGGATTACCACTTCGTCGTCGTAGCGGTACGGCGCGCGATAGCGGCAGACGATCTCGGTGACCACCAGGATCAATCCACGCTCCTCGATCTCGCGATACGGAAAACCGGCTTCGCGGCAGAGGTCCGTGCGGCCGATCTCGAACCAGACCACGTAATTGGCGTGGTGGGCGATGGCCATCTGGTCGGTGTCTTTGTAGCGAACACGCGTGCGGCTCTCGGTCAGGCGCATGAACGTGCGATCATAATCTCCGGCAGACCTTTTGCTGATGAGCTGAGCCGTGAGACGTAAAAAGTCCAGCGCCCATTTTCCGGATGCCGCAAGCCAGTTGCTGATCGGCGGCGCGGTCCTTCTCGCACTCGACGTCGGCCGGCGCCTCTTTCGGCGCTCGCAGCTCTTCGAGCCGCAGCGCGAGCCTGTCAAAAGTTGGAATCCCGAGGACTACGGCATCCCGCGCGAGCGCACCGAGGTGCTGTCCTTCGAAACGGACGACGGTGAGCTCCTTTATGGATGGTATTGCCGCGCGCAACATCCGATCGCATCGGCGCTCTACTGCCACGGCAACACCGGCAACCTCTCCAACACCGCGCACGTGATGCCGTACCTGCTCGACGCCGGCATTAACGTGCTGCTCTTCGACTATCGCGGGTTCGGACGCAGCAGCGGATCGCCGTCGCTGTCCGGCATCATCGACGACGGCGTGACCGCAGCCCGGCTGCACGAGAAAATCCGCCCCAAGCACGTTCCCTCGATCCTCTACGGCTACTCCCTCGGCGGCGCGATCGCGGGCCAGATCATCCGCAGGCATCCCTTCGACGGACTGATTCTGCAGTCGACATTCACGAACCTGCCCGACATAGCCCGTGTCACCTTCCCGCGCGTGCCGCTTCACCTCGTCAGCGGCCGGCTGTTCGACACGCTGGAAGTCGTTCGCAACCTCACCGTCCCGGCGCTCATCATTCACGGCACGACGGACGAAGTCTGCCCCTCCTGGATGGCGCAGCAGCTTCACGATTCGTGCGCCGCCGGCGAAAAGAAACTGATCCTCGTCGAGGGCGGACTGCACAAAGATCTGTTCGAACGTCCCGACGCGCAGGACCTCGTCTGGGAGATCAACCGCTTCGCCACCAGCCTGCGCTGCACGCCGCACGTCGTGCAGTACCAGCCGGGAGCGGGCGAACAACTCCTCGATCACGCGCTGCGATTTATCCGGCGCCAGTGGCGGCGGCACCTCGTGCATCAGCCGCTGTGATACGTTCCGGATCGCGCCAGCGCTTCACGCCGCGCGCGAAATCTGCATTCGAAGGACGCCATGCTCGCCGTCGTTAAATCGGCCACCGTCGATGGCCCCGAGGGGACATCAGTCCGCGATTGTCCCGTCCCGAAACCGGGACCGGACGAGGTTCTGATCCGTGTCGCCGCGGCAGCGATCTGCGGCACCGACAGACACATCTATCACTGGGATCCGTCGATCCGCGACAAGGTCACCCCGCCGCGGATTTACGGCCACGAATTCTGCGGATTCGTCGAAGAGCTCGGATCACGAGCGCAACGCTCATATGAAGGTCACCTCGAAATCGGCGACTACGTCTCGGCCGAAATGCACGTCGTCTGCGGTGAGTGTCCGCGCTGCCGCTCCGGCAACGGCCACATCTGCGATCGAACGCGCATCTACGGCCTGCACGAGGACGGTGCGTTCGCCGAATTCGTGAAGGTGCCCTCCGCGAACGTGGTGAAGCTCGGAAGCTATGTCCCTCTTCGCGTAGGCGCATTTCTCGACGCCCTCGGCAACGCCGTTCACGCGACGCAGATCTGCGACATGGCCGGCAAGTCCGTCGCCATCACTGGCTTCGGCCCGATCGGCGCGATGGCCGCAGCGATCGCGGAGCATAGCGGCGCGAGCACGGTCATCGTCGCGGACGTCAGCGATCATCCCCTCGAAACCGCGCGCCGCTGGGCCGCCAGCCACAATTTTGCCAACCTGCACGCCTTCAACGTGCGGACGATGAGCGCCGAGGATGTAAAGGCAGCCGTTGACGTTCTCACTGAAGGCGACGGCGTCGATGTCGTACTCGAAATGTCGGGCGCCTCTTCGGCAATCAATCTCGGTCTTGACATCGTTCGGATGGGCGGCATGCTCTCGCTCCTCGGCCTCCCTGCCGGCCACTCCGTCACCATCAATGACTACACGCGCAACGTCATCTTCAAAGGCGTGACGATGCAGGGCATCATCGGCCGGCGGATGTACAGCACCTGGCAGCGGATGCTGGCGCTGCTCAAGTCCGGCCTCGACGTCGAATGGGTCGTGCAGGCAGCGTACGATTCACTCAACGATTTTCACGAAGGTGTTGCACGGATCGACCGCCACGAAGCATTGAAAGTGGTTTTCTTTCCCGAGGGAGAGGCAGCGGCAAACGCGCGACTGGCGAAGCAGTAGATTAGTGATTAGTAGATTAGTCGATCAGGGGTGTGCCGCGAGTCGTAATCGTTAGCCCTCTGATCTACTAATCTACTAATCTACTGATCCACTTCATGTCCAAACGAATCGCCATCCTTACCGGCGGCGGCGACGTCCCCGGTCTCAACGCCGCGATCAAGGCGTTCGTCGGACGGCTCCTCGATCACGACGGCTACGAAGTGGTCGGCCTGCGCCGCGGCTGGGCTTCGCTGCTCAACATCATCCCCGAGGCGGATGCCGACAACTCCGCCTGGATCATGCCCCTCGGACGCATCAACACGCGCTCGATCGACCGCTTCGGCGGCACGATGCTGCACACCTCGCGCATCAATCCGTCCATCAGCAAACTGGAACACATCCCCGAGCACCTCCTGGCGTCGAAAGGCGAACCCGACGAACGCGGACGCTACGACCTCACCGCCGCCGCGCTCCGAACGATCGACTTCCTCAAACTCGATGGCCTCGTGGCCCTCGGCGGCGACGGTACGCTGACGTTCGCACGACGCCTGCACCGCGAGGGCGTGCCGCTCGTCACGATCCCGAAGACGATGGACAACGATGTCTTCGGCACCGACTACTGCCTCGGCTTCTCGACCGCGGTAACGCGCTCGGTGATGTTCATCAACGACCTCCGCACCGGCGCCGGCTCGCACGAGCGTTTCCTCGTGGTCGAGCTGTTCGGCCGCTACTCCGGAGAGACCTGCCTTCTCGCCTCATACCTCTCCGGCGTCGACCGGGCCGTAATCGCCGAGGTGCCGTTCGATTGCGAAAAGCTCTACAACCTGCTCGACGCGGACCGCAACGACAACCCCAGCAACTACGCCGTCGTCGCGGTCTCCGAGGGCGCACGCCTGATCGGCGGCGGCACGATCGAAAGCGGCGAAGCCGACGCCTACGGCAACCGCAAACTCGGCGGCATCGGCGGAATCGTCAGCGACTACCTCGAGAAAAAATCGCGCGACAAAGTCATCTACCAGCGCCTGGCCTACCTGATGCGCTCCGGCGCCCCCGATTCGCTAGACCAACTCGTCGCCAACAACTACGGCAGCCTGGCCGCCGACCTGATGCGCCGCGGCGAGACCGGCAAGATGGTCGCCGTCGTCGACGGCCGCTACACCGCCGTCCCCATCGAAGTCGGCAGCAGCGGCCGAAAACGCGTCGACGTCGACCGCTTCTACGACGTCGCCAACTATCGGCCAAAGGTCGCGGATGTGATGGGGATGCCGATGTTCCTGCACTGAGGCCACGCTACAATCGCGGGCATGGATCAGCAGCCAACTCCAGCCGAGCGTCAGCAATGGCTGGCCGAATTTGAAGCGGCGGCGCGGCGCCCCCTGGCTCAACGCGTCAAGTACGCATTCATCAAAACGTACAAACCGGTCCTCGACGATGCGGAGTTTCGTGCCTTCGACACAATGGCCGACTACCGCGCCTGGTGCGAAGCGAATCTTCCGGAGTGGCTCGGATACGGACGATAGAACGGGTTAGCGCTCGTCGGTGCTATCAGCATCAGGGCCGAACGAATCGAGCAACTCATCCGCGTTCTCGGCGATCGTTGCATCCCCGAGACCGTCTTCGTTCAACGGGACTTTCGGCGGAACTCCATCGAGCGCGGCAAATACAGCGTCTTTGTCGTCCATATCGATGACATTACCCATCGGTCCGGATATCCATTCCATGCGCTCTTACAACAATCATCGTTACGTCATCTTCCGGCGGTCCGCCGATGCCTCGCCAAAGTTCCACCTCGGCGACGATCTTCGCGGCGAGCACGCTTGCGCCGCCGTCATTTGCGGCGATGGTTGTGCGTAGGCGTTCATCTCCCCACATTTCTGCCGTTCGGTTCGCGGTCTCCGTGACGCCGTCGGTGTACAGGACCAGAGTGTCGCCGGGAACGAAGGGACGTGACAGCTCCTCGTAACGCGCGTCGCGGAAGCGGCCGAGGACGACGCCGGGGGCGATGATTTCGTCGCAGGTTTCGCCGTGGCGCAGGATTGGCGGAGGGTGGCCGGCGGAGGCGGTGGTGAGGACGCCAGCGATCGGATCGATGTGGACGTATGCGGCGGTGATGAACTGGCGTTCGAGGCGGCCGCAGAAGAGCGTGTTGAGGTTCGCCAGGATGCGCGCGGGCGATGAGGCGTGCTCAGATTGCGTGGCCAGCGCGATCTTGAGCATCGAGGCGACGAGTGCCGCGGGGACGCCGTGGCCAGAGACGTCGGCGATGAAGATGCCTAGGGCGCCGTGATCGAGCTCGATGAAATCGTAGAAATCGCCGGCGACGTCCGAGGCGGGCGTGTAGATTGTGGCAACGTCGAGGCCGGGCAGGTCGGGATTTCGTCGCGGCAGTGCCGCCTGTTGGATCGCACGGGCGGTGGCCAGTTCGCTGTCGACGGCGGCGAGGCGCTGCTGCGACTGCGTCGCGTGGAGCATCGTGGTGATGATGATCGTCAGCATCAGAAAGAGGAAGCCGATCGGCTCGCGCGTCAGTCCGTAGGGATCGCCGATGAAGTGAAAGTGCTCATTCAGGATGAACGCGGCGAAGACGAGCATGCCGATGCGGATGAAGCGCCAGTTGCCCTCCTCGGATGCCGTGGAAAGAAGGTCGATCGCGAGCACCGCCACGAGTACGAGGACGAGCGCATCGATGACCGCCTTCAGCGCAAATGGCGAATGGATCGCGATCTCGTACGGAATGGCCACGGCGGCGCACGCGATCAGCGCGGCATTGATGATGCGATGCATGATTCGCCGGCGATCGCCGCTGAACGTCTCGAACAGCAGCGCCGCCGGAATTGGCACGAGGTACTCGAAGTCGGCGCGCAGGTAATCGAGCCAGCGCGGATGGCCGTAGAGCAGCGTGTACGCGCCTGTGTTGAAGGCCAGCCGCGCTCCGTAGGCGATGGCAAACAGGCCCGTGTAGACGAACGAGCGGCGCGACTTGCCCGCGGTCAGCGCGCCGAGCAGCAGCATGCCGATGCCCATCGTGATCAGCACAACGGCGATCACGCCGGCGATCAGGTCGCGATGAAAGACGGCGATGACCTCGGCCGCAGTGTGCTGCATCGACGCGATGATGACATGACGCGCAGTCACAAACCGCGGCGACGCCGACGCGTACGCGTTCGTTTCGGCTTGACCACCGGCCGCCGCCGAGTTTTCTCCGGGAGCCGTTTCAGTAGGTTCTCGATGCCGTCATAGAAAACCTCGGCTGAGGTACGAATCTCTGGCGCAATGTTCTGCAACGCACGGCGATCACCAATTTGATGCGCCCGCAACGCTTCCACCCACGGACGGAGACGCGCTGTGTCGCCACGTTCGTCTAGGAAGGCGAGCAACTCCGTTCCGTAATTGAGATGAAGGAGCACAGCTGATGCACGCAACCAGTCGTCGGTGTTCCCCGAAACAAAGCCTCCGTCCGAACGAAGGGTTAGCGCTTTCAAGAGAGCATCACGGGCGAGGCCCCAATTCGAGCTGTAGGCGGCAAAGAGCGCGTCGTGAAGGTGATTCGTATCTAAATACTCAAACTCAGAGAAAGTCCGAAGTTCATCCATCAAGGGTTGAGCGTCAAAACCTTCTCCCATAAAGTCGCGCCGAAGAAAGAGCAGGTTTTGTTGGGCACAGTCATTGGAGGAATCGAGCTGGAGCGCCTTTCGGTACGCCTTCGCAGCATCACCAAGCCTGTCGAGGTGATCGCAGTAAAGGTTTCCCAAGGAGTTCCACGTCTCAGAGTTGTCGGGTTGAAGTCGGATCGCATTCTTATAGGCCGTCTCAGCCTCGTGACGGCGTTCGGGTTGATCTTCGAGAAGTCTTCCTAAGCTTGCCCAAGGCCAAAAATCCCGCCCATCGTTCGAAATCGCGTCACGATAGGCCGCTTCGGCTTCGGAAATACGTCCGAGTTCAAATTGAAGCAGATCCCCTAAACAAGTCCATGCCCATGAATTTCGAGCATTCCGGGCGATAGCCTCGCGGTACGCTTCCTCGGCTTCGCTGTGCCTCATTAGGGAATCATGAAAAAGAATGCCCATTCTTAGCCAAGGGCCAGAGTCCTTAGGGTTTCGAGTAATGGCTTTCCGGTAAGCGATCTCAGCGTCGGCATATCGAGCTAATTTGACATGCAGATCGTAGCCCCAGTTGTACCACCGCCAAGCAGCTGCTCTATCGTTCGGCTTGACCATGTTGCTTATGTGAACGTAGGTAGAATCCTCAAGAGCTGCACCGAAATCATCGGGCAATGAGTCAATCATCAATTCGATGCATACCTTGTCACTTGCTTGACGAAAGGCGCGATTCCAGTCTTCAGCGTCGTCTGCGGCGCGTATCTGGCCGGTGGAGAGACGCTGAGTAACCCATGTGACAGCTTCCACCGTATAGTGCTTCTCATCGGCAGCGCGTGTTTGTCGGATCGTCTTAAGGATAGTTTGAATCTGGGATTTGGTTAGTTTGCCGCCACGTGCAGCTAGTTTCTCGCGGTCATGGTTCACAAACATCGCGCGGTCGCCGAGTACCGTGTCTGCAAAACTCTCAGGCGTTACGTCGAAGTCCTTTGACACAAGGGACATCAACTTCTTCCGCAGGTCGTCGAACGCAAGCGTGGCGGGCGGAAGGCTGTCGAAATCAATCAACTCGCGCAGTCGGGCGCGCGCCTCAATCGCTTCTTCTCGCAACGCTGTGAGCTCGGCGTGCCGTCTCAGCTCTTCCGCGTCCTCAGGATCGCTGAGGCTATCGGCCACGGCATGGCTAAGGACATAACGATCAGCGCTGAAATGATTCTCGCGCATCAGATGCCGGGCCAAGCGGCGGCGATCCGCGGGCTCGTAGAAGTTTTCGAGGAAGCGCGTGAGGAACTCCACCTCGCGGCGCTGGCGGCGCGAGGCGCTGCGCATCAGGAACCAGATGTTGAAGAAACGCTCGGCGAGCTGATAGCCGGTGCTTGTTTGGCCGTACAACTCCGTCCGCTCGATGACGCCCGTCTTCTCCAGGCGGTCGAGCTGCGCGCTGATCGTGCCGGGAGGAAGGCTGGTGATCGTGGCCAGCTTCGCCGCGGTCAATGGATCCCAATGATTGGCGACGGCGCTGGCGATCACCTGCTGCTGCGGCGTCAGCTCTTCGAAGCGCGCCTTGTAGAGCGGCGTGACGCGATCCAGCAATCCCTCCAGATCGCCGAAAACATTCGGCGCAAAGTCCTCGGCGTATAGAAAGAACAGTGTCAGCACCGTGCGCGGATTACCCCCGGTGAGCTGTCGCAGCACGGTAAGCCGCGCCGGGTGCTGGAGCACGCGCTGGCGCACGTCGTCGCGTTTTGCCACGTCCGCAAGATGCACGAGTAGCGCGCGCATCTCCGACTCATCGAGCGGACGAAGATAGTGGACCTTGAACTGATCATAGAACGCCGCGGCGTAGTCATCACTCGGCAGGCTTGGAGCTGCACCGATGAGGATCGGACTGCCAGGCCGCATGAGCAGTTCGCGCAGGCTGTGCTGCTGCCCGTCGTCGAGACGCTCAAATACGAGTTGCAGATTGTCGACGAGCAGCACGGGACGCTGGCCCGACCTCTTCACGATTCCGGCGAACGCTTCGTACACCTCGGCGGCGAACGGCTGGTCGTCCTTAGCCGCGCGTACACTGGCGGCGGTGAGACGGCGAACCGTGTCGTCGATCTCGTCGACACCGGTGGTATCACCCACCAGCTCACGCGCATCGGCTAGTGAATCGAGACAGTTCAGCCAGAATTTCGACAGCCGGTCGACCGCGTACTGCTCCTCTGCGAAAACCAGAGGAATGAAGCCCGCCGCAAGCGCGGCATCCGTGCGCAACTCCGCGGCGATCCGCGCCAGAAGCATCGTCTTTCCCATTCCGCGCTGGCCGACGATGAGGTGATGCTGCGCGCGGCTCTTCGGCTTTTCCGCTGCGATGTCGCCGACGACCCGTTCAAATTGCTGCAGCCGCGCGGCAAACGCCGCAATGAGCTGCTCCGGCGGCATCCGTCCGGTGTTGTAGAGCGAGAGCTGATGCAGCGCGATCAGCGGCGCGGCTTCGGGCGACGTCGTCATCGGATCTCCCGGCGATTCCAGTACTCGCGAAGCAGGAAGGAGCGGAAGGCGTAGCGGCCGGCGCTCTCGAGAAGGTACCCGTCGCGTTGCAGAAGGAGCAGCAAACGCGCGAGTTGCTCTTCCACGGCTTCCGGATCAGCAGGCTTACGCGTACTCATCAGCGCGTTCTGCAGTTGCTCGCGCGTTCGTCCATCCTCATGCCGCGACAAGTGCCGCAGCACGTCTTTCGCAACGCGCGCATCACTCTGATTCAACTGATCGTCGAGACGCTGCCGCCATGTATCGAACTGGCTGATTTCGGCCGGCAGAAGTAAATGAGCGAACGCTGCTTCTACCGCGGCGTCATCTACCTCGGTCGCGCCCGAGTCGACGAGCGCGTGGAAAACGATCTGCAGATGGTGCGGCAGCGGCCAGCCGACGCGGTCGATGATCAGCGCACGCTGCGCGCTCGACAGGGGAAGACGATTGCTGTGGCTCAACCGTTGGAGAAAACGATCGGCCTCATCCCTGGTCAATGCTTCGAGAGTGGACGGCGTGAGGTCGTTGATCGCTTTTCGCAAGCGGCGATCGTCGACGAAGCTATCCAGCCCGATCGAGCCGAGAAAGATCCAGCGTACGTTCTTTCGGTGCGTCTGCCTCAGGGCGCGTAGCCAGTGGAGCAGACGGCTGACACGCTCGGGACCATCTTCGTCGCGAGCCATCGCCAGCAGTAGCTCCGGCATCTCATCGATCGCCAGCAAAAGCGATTGTCCGCCGCTTTCGATGTTTCGAAAGATGTTCTCTACGGCGCGTCCGAGGGTGCTGTGCTCGGGATCTTCGGAGGCGATCTGCAGGTCGACGCCGGCGGCGCCAATCTTCATTCCGGCCATGGCCTGTCGCGCCTTGCGTAACCCGAGCGCTACGCGCCCCATCACTCCAGGATGAAGCCCGCTTTCGCTCAAAGCGTCGACAAGCTTTTCGGCGAACGCCAGCTCATCATGACAGCCCTCGACATTGATGAACACCGTGCAGCGGCCGGCTTCGTGCTCCAGCTCGCAAAGCCGCAGCACGAGCGAAGTCTTTCCGACGCGGCGAGGGGCAGTCAGAAGGATGTTCGCACCGTTCGCAATCTCGCGCTGAAGCCGTACGATGTCATTGGGCCGTTCGAAAAAGTCGTCGGCCTCGACCGGAGAGCCCGTGACGTTTCTCATAAGAGGCGGCCACATTAGCAGCTCGCTCCATATGTCGTCAATATACAAGGTTGAATTTATACAAGATTGAATCAATGCACACTCCGTGATGTAATCGCGCCGTGGCCGACTTCCGCAGAACGCTCGAACGCGCGTTTCGGCGCCGTGTCGTCGTCAAGGACACGGCGGACGCGGTCGTTGCCACCGGCACGAGCGCGCAGGCGGGTGAGGAAGCGTACGGCGCACAGGCGGCGACTTCGTCGACCGCGGCCACGATCGCCATCATGCTGGCCGGCATCGCCGCGTTTCTGAATCTCTACGCGACGCAACCGCTCTTGCCGATGCTCGTTCGCATCTTTGCGGCGTCGAAGGCGGCGGTGGGGATGACGGTGAGCGCAGCGACGATCGGCGTCGCGTTGTCGGCGCCGTTCTGCGGATTGATCGCGGAACGCGTGGGACGGAAACGCGTCATCGTTACCGCGACGCTGCTGCTGACGATCCCGACCGTCCTCGCGTCGACGGCGACGTCGCTGCCGATGCTGATTTTCTGGCGATTCTTGCAAGGTCTCGTGATGCCGGGGATCTTCGGCGTGGCAATCGCGTACATCGCCGAGGAGTGGCCGGCGAGGAACGTGGCTTCGGCGATGTCGCTCTACGTCAGCGCAACGGTCCTCGGCGGATTCCTCGGGCGCATCCTGCCGGGATATGCCGCGACCCACCGGATCATCGGCTCGATCGCGCCGAGCTGGCGTACTGGATTCCTGCTCATCGCCGCGTGCGATCTCGTTTTCGGCGCACTGATCGCGCGCTGGCTTCCGCGCGACCGCAAGACCGCTGTTGTGGTTCTGAAAACGCCCGGCGGCATGCTCCGGCACCTGCGCAATCCGCGGCTCGTGGCAACGTACGTGGTCGGATTCAACGTCCTCTTTTCGCTGGTCGCGGTCTTCACCTACATCACGTTCCACCTGGCCGCCACGCCGTATCTGCTGACGCCTGCGCAACTCAGCTCGCTGTTCGTGGTCTACCTGGTCGGCTTGATCGTCACGCCGCTCGCGGGAATCGGCATCGGCCGCGCCGGCTCGCGGCCGGTGCTGATCGTGGCGGTGCTCGCGTCAATGATCGGCGTGTCACTCCTGTTGCTCCATTCGCTGCCGCTGATCCTGCTCGGACTGATCCTCTGTTCCTCCGGCGTCTTCGTCTGCCAATCGGCGTCGACGAGTTACATCCAGACCGCAGCCGCTGCGGGCGGACGATCATCGGCGGCCGGTCTCTACGTGGCGTGCTATTACGCCGGCGGAAGCATGGCCGGCGTTCTTCCGGGATTTTTCTGGCGTTTCGGCGGGTGGACGGCGTGCGTGATCCTCGTACTGGCCGTGCAGGCGATCACGATCGCCGTGGCTGGTTTCGGATGGCGCGAATGATCGACGTTTACTTCATCGACGTGACTGTCGCGGATGACGTTCTCGACGCGCTCGCGAGCCTGCTGACGATTCCGGAGCGCGCTCGCGCGGATCGTTATCGATTTCCTGACGATCGCCGCCGCTCGATCGTCGCCCGCGCCGCGACACGGCGCCTCGTCGGCCGATATCTCGGTACCGATCCGACGATGCTCGTCATCGCCGAGGAGGAATTCGGCAAACCCGTTCTCCGCGGACGCGAGATCGAATTCAACGCCAGCCACTCCGGCGATCTGGTCGCACTCGCGTTCGCAAGGGATACGGCCGTCGGAGTCGACGTCGAACGCCGCCGGCCGCTCAACGACGCCCTCGCACTTGCGCGGCGCTATTTTTCCGCGGAGGAGGTGGCGATCGTTGAACGCGCCTCCGATATCGCTGAGGCGTTTTTCGCCATCTGGACGGCGAAAGAGGCCATCGTCAAAGCGAGCGGCAAAGGCATCGGCACGGGCGACCTGCACGGCTTCACCGTTCCCTTTCGCGATCCGGAACTGCGGCCGGTCGTCGACGGCTGGAGCGTAGGCGCGGTCGATCCCAACCGCGACGGCTACTACGCCGCCGTGGCCGCCCGCGACGGAAAGCGGCAGATCACGCCGCAATCCATAAGTGCTGCCACTTTGCTTTAGACTTCTCACACTGTGGTCGGTCCAGGCGAAGAGCGTCGAAGGTATCAGCGTGTGCGGCTCGTCCGCCCTCTCGTGGCGCGCGTCGGCCAGGCCCGCGTTTTTCTGCTCGAAGTCTCGCTGAACGGCGTACTCGTCGCGCACCAGGGAAACATCCCGCCCGAGGGCGCCACGGGCGTGGTGATGTTCGAGTGGGAGAACATCGCGGTGGCGCTGGAGTGCCAGATCATTCGCAACACGCTTCAGAAAATGGCGCGCAACGCGAACGAGAAAAGCGTCTATCACGCGGCCATGGAGATCGTCCGCGCGTCCGATACGGCCATGAAGACGCTACGCGACATGATCACCGAGATCGTGGCGCGCGCTCTCGACGAACAGAAGGCCAACGCGCGCGGGATTCCGGCCGTCGCGGCGCAGACGTTCCAGACCGGAAAAGGAAGTCAGTTCCTGCGACTGGAACTGCTCAACGGCACGTGGCGGAAGACGGAGACGACGCGTCCCGATCAACCAATGAACGGCTTCACGATCTCCGCCGAGGAGCCGCCGGACCACATCGCGCTGCTCTGCGATACGTACGCGGCGGCGACCAACGAGAACCGCAGGCTGATCAAGCTGATGGCAGAACTGAGCATCAGCAAGGCCGAGGGGATTCCGACGCGAAGGTACAGTCCGTAGCTGTCATCATGAGCCGCCGGAGGCGTTGGAGCGCGAAGCGCGGAACGCCGGAGGACGGTCGAAGGATCTCAAGTTTCGCGACCTGCGTTGAATCCCAAGGGTTTCAGCCGGAGTTGCGCATCTTGAGATCCTTCGCCGTCCTTCGGCGGCTCAGGATGACAAGCCTGCTGCCATCTCATCCACGACCGGCCACGTTGCGGCGCGCCAGTCTTCGCCCATCAACAGGCCGGCCGAGGCGAGGTAGATGGCAACGTCGCGCGGCGGGAAGGTGTCGAGCGATTTCACGGCGTCGCGGACCTGATCGACCGATGGCGCGCTGTACTCCTCCACTTCGATCGAGCCGTTCACGTGCGGGATTTTCCAGTGGTCGAGGAACGCGGCCAGCAGCGCGTTCTGCTCGTGCGTGTGGTAGTGCATGAGGGCTGTGTCGAGCGCCTGTTCGAACTCCGGCGCGGTGGCGCGCGAGGCGAAGAGATCGGCCTTCTTTTCCAGCGACATTTTGCGGATCGACTCTTCGCGGAAGTGCAGCGCCTTGGCGATCTGCGCGATGGCGATCAGTTTTGCGGTGTCGTCGCCGAAGCGCCAGAAGGCCACGAGAATGCGGCGGCGGCGTTCGGGATCGGCGAGCTCTTTGACGATTTTGCGTGCGTTCCACATGGGAGCGGGATCGTACAACACGCGTCAGGGCCGCAACGCCTTCACTTCGTCCGCCGTCAGCGCGCGCGTTTGTCCCGAGGGGAGGTCGCCGAGGCGAATCGATCCGATGGCGATGCGGACGAGTGTGACGACCTCCGCATCGAGCGCTTCGACCATCCTCCGCACCTGCCGGTTGCGCCCCTCGGTGATGGTGATCTCGAACTCGCTATCGCTCACGCGTGCCACCTGCGCGGGACGCGTGGGGCCGTCGCGCAGCTCCATTCCGTTGCGAAGGAGATCGAGATCGGCGTCGGCGAGCGGACGATTGGCCGTGACACGATACGTTTTCGGGACGTGATATTCGGGATTGGTCAGCCGCTCGGCGAACTGCGTGTCGTTCGTCAGAATCAGCAGGCCGCTCGTGTCGAGGTCGAGACGGCCGACAGGAAAGAGATAGCGCTCGCGGTCCGGCAGCAGGTCGTAAATGGTCGGACGCCCGTGCGGATCGCGATACGTCGTGATGTAGCCGGCCGGCTTGTGCAGCAGCAGATACGTGCGCTCCTCGCGTCGCAGCGGCTTGCCGTCGAACATGACGCGATCGCGCTCCATGTCGATCCAGGCGTCGGGATCGCGGACGACGCGCCCGTTGACGCTCACCCGTCCGCCGCCAATCCAGCTGCGCGCCTCGGTGCGCGAGCCGAGACCGGCCTTGGAGAGGACGCGCTCCAGAGTCTTCAGCGGACGATCGCCAGGCGGCGGCTTGGGAACGGACTTGGGCATGGTTGAAAGTCAAAAACTCAATGTTGAATGTTGAATGTTCAATGTTGAATGAATCGAGACGCGGGCCTTTCCATTCAACATTGAACATTCAACATTTACAATCATCTCAATCAGTGAAGCGGTCTCTCACCATCATCATCCTGCTTTTCGCCGCGGTCGCAACCCGCGCGGAGGATCGTCCCGAATACCGCGCGTATTGGGTCGATACGTTTCGCACGCCGTTCGCGACGAAGGTTGACGTCAAGCGCATCGTCGACGCAGCGATCGAGAGCAATGCGAACGCGTTGTTCGTTCAGGTGCGCCGGCGCGGCGATGCCTGGTACCTCGATGCCGCGGAGCCGCTGGCTGAGGCGATGGACGGGACGTTCGATCCACTGCGCGCACTGCTCGATGCGGCGCATGCGCGCGGCATCGAGGTGCACGCGTTCGTCATCGTCGGCGCGATCTATCACGGCGATCCGAAAAAGGATCCGCTGCCGCGCGATGCGAACCATGTCTTTCTCCAGCATTTCTGGGATGCGAAAACGAAGCGGCTGTATCGCGGCGCGCGGCAGTGGGGAACGAAAACGAGCAAAGGGCGCTATCCGTTTGCAACCGACTGGTACGTCGACCTCGGGCATCCCGCCGCGGCGGCGTACACGGTGGACGTGCTGCTCCATCTCGTCCGTGCGTATGACATCGACGGCATTCATCTCGATCGCGTGCGCTATCCGGAGTCGCCACGCGGCGACGTCGGCTACAACGAGACGAGCGTTGCGCGGTTTCGCGCGCGCTACGGGCGCCTGCCGCGCGCGAAGGATCCGCTCTGGAACGATTGGCGTCGCGAGCAGGTCACTTCCTTCGTCCGCCGTCTGTCCCTCGGCGCGAAAGCGATCCGGCCGTCGATCACGATCTCAGCGGCACTCATCGCGTGGGGCTCGGGTCCGGCAGTAAACCACGGATTTCCGAACACCGATTCGTATCGCGTTGCCTTTCAGGATTGGGAGAGCTGGCTGCGCGAAGGGATCATCGACGTGGCCAGTCCGATGCTCTACAAACGCGAACATGCGCCCGTGGAGCGGAAGCAATTCGACGACTGGCTGCAGTTCGTCATCACGACCGCGCATGCGAACGGACGCGCCGCAGTGCCTGGCATCGGCGCGTACCTGAATTCGATCGAGGGAACGCTGCGCCAGTCGCGCCGCGCGCGTGACGCGAACGCGGACGGCATCCTCTTCTTCGCGATGGGCGACACGAAGCCGTGGTCGATCCTCGCCAACAGCACGAACAACGCGGTGCGCCAAAACCCCTACGCGCTGCCGGTGGCCGGTGTCTTCACGCCGAAGCGCCCGAATGAGGAGTTCTTCGCAGCCTTGCGCACGAGCACGGCGACGGATGGGCGAACGGCGTTCGAAAAAATCGAGCATCCGCTCTTTGCCGCGACGACGCCACCGCCACGCCGTGCGGAGTCGACGACCGGCGCGCTGATGGGTTCGATCGACGGCGATGGGGCGCTCGTCTCGATCGAGTCGCTGACGACGCACGAAACGCGCACGACGCACACCGACGGCAGCGGATTCTTCGGCATGCTCGGATTGGCTCCGGGCGAGTACCGGGTGGCGGCGGGCGGGAAGGTTTCGACGGTGGTGGTGAGTGCGGGGCGGGTGGCGGCGTGCAGTCTCTCCAATTGAACAAATATCGGTACCGCCCGTCCGCGAAGCGGGCGTAAAAACCGTAGCCCACGGGTTTCACCCGTGGGTTTCGACGTGCGTCCTTGTTTGTGAGCGCGCTTTAGCGCGCGACAGAAAGCTTTCTTTCGCCCGTTAAAACGGGCTCCCAATATGTACGATCCCGATTTCCCACGGCTGAAAGCCGTGGGCTACGGCTCTTACGCCGGCTTCGCCGACGGTTGTGTTTTGGCGACCAAGCTCCAGATAGAATCCTCCCAAATGTCCGAACTCGATCCTTCCGTGCAGCGCGAAATCGATGCGCTGTCCACCCCGCACGAAGTGCTGGACTGCAATCCCGAGTGGGCAGATACCGACGTCTTCTGTGCGAACTACGGCATCCCGCGCGAGAACGCGGCGAATACGATTCTGGTGGCGGCCAAGACGGAGCCGCGGCAGTACATCGCCTGCTTGGTCACGGCTACGATGAAGCTCGACGTCAATCACAAGATCAGCAAATTGATCGGCATCAAGCGGCTGTCGTTTGCGTCGGCCGAGGAGACGAAAGAGTTGACCGGGCAACTGATCGGCGGCGTGACTGTGTTCGGGCTGCCCGACTCCATTCCGCTGTACATCGATGAGCGCGTGATGGAGCGCGAGTACGTCATCGTCGGAGGCGGAAATCGTTCGACGAAGGTCAAGCTGGCGCCCGAACATCTCCGCAAGCTACCGCGCGCCAGCGTGGCCGATATCGCCGTGCCGCGGCAGTAGCCATCCAAATCGGCGCGAGGCGCGTATCCTCAGCAAAACAGGAGGAGAGATTATGAAGACTCGCATGTTGGCAGTAGCTGTTTGTCTGATTACCGTGGCCGCGTTCGGCCAGAGCAACCCCAAACTGAAAGAGCTGCAGCCGTTCGTCGGCACGTGGCAGTGCACCGGCATCACGTTCGCGTCGCCGATGGGGCCGGAGCACGCTACGAAGGCTACTGTTACCGGCGCGTGGATCCTCGACGGTTCGTGGGTCGAAGTGCGCTACACCGAGGTCAAGACGGCGAAGAACCCGCATCCGTACGCCGTGCGCGCGCTGATGAGTTACGACGAGCAGCCGAAAGCGTTCGTCTCCGGCGCGGTCGACAACATGACCGGCTATTCGACGGAGCAATCGCCCGGCTGGGCGGATGGCACGATGACGTTCACCGGCGCGCAGCACGGTGGCGGTACGACGATGAACGTCCACGAAACCTTCACGAAAGTCGGCAAGGGCGGCATTCGCCACGAGTCCGAGATGGAGATGGACGGCAAGTGGGTGAAACTCGACCAGGAAACCTGCAAGCACTGACCGGCACGGCCGGAGCGTTGGTTGCCCAAGGCTCGGCCACCATTTGCTTTGAGATTCAGCCGTCTCGCGTCCCCGATTTTCGATCGTCGGCAGCGTCGGGCGTTTGCCCGGCGCTGCTTTCGTTCTTGACGCCGTGCTACTACAACTGTAGTATGCGCGCATGGCCAAAGAACGCATCGCGCTGACGAAGTTCGAGACCGAGGTCATGAGCGTGCTCTGGCGCCTCGGCGAATCGACCGTGCGCGAGGTGCAGGACGCCATCGACCGCGACGAACGCCCCGCCTACACGACCGTCCAGACGATCCTGCAGCGCCTGGAGCAGAAAGGCGCCGTGCGCCGCACGCGCAAGGCCGGCAACGCGCTCTTCTTCGAGCCGAGCATCACGCGCAAGTCGGTTTACCGCCGACTCGTCGACGAGCTGCTCGATCTGATCGGCGGCTCGCAGCCGCTGGTCGCGCACCTCGTCGAAACAGGCAAGTTGTCGCTCGATGATCTGAAGACGATCGAGAAGACGGCGAAGAAGGCCGGAAAATGATCGCGCACCTGCTCGAATCGACGCTGCTGCTCGCCATCGCCATCCTCATCGCGCACGTTCCGCGACTGGCGGCGCGGACGCGTTACGCGATCGTCTTCGCGGCGCTGATGAAGTTCGCGATTCCGTCGTCGATCGTGCCGCGAATTCTCGCGGCGTTCGGAATCGATCTGGCGGGGATGAAGGGAACGATCGTGATCAGCGCGCTCGGACCGCTTTCGATGACGAACCTGCCGCAGACGGCGGCGCCGATCTGGCCGATGGCTGCGTTCGCGATCTGGGCGGTAATCGCGGCCGCACTCTTTGCGCGTTCATTCGTGCGCGGCCGCGCGAGCGTGCGTCTTGCGCTTGCAAACGCGATCGATGCAGACGATCGCGAGCTCGCGCATGCCTGCGAACGCGCAGGCGTCACGAAGGCGGTTCGTCTCGTACGTTCGCCGTCGATCGCGACGCCGGCGACGGTCGGACTGCTCCGTCCAATCATCGTCATTCCGGCGAATACCGAACTAGCCGGCGCGGAGCTGGAGACGATCCTCACGCACGAATGCGCGCACATCGCGCGGCGCGATAACCTTCTCAGCGTCATCGAGTCAATCGCCGGCAGCGTGCTCTGGTTTCATCCGCTGGTCTGGATCGCGCGCCGCGTCCTCGATGCCGCGCGCGAGGAAGTCTGCGACGCGGTCGTCATCTCCTCTGGCGACACCACCACCTACCTCACCGCCCTCGGCAAAGTCTGCGGCGCCGCGATCGCGCCGCGCGCGGCCGGCGTCTCGTGCATCGTCAGCAACACGATCCAGGAAAGGATGAACGCCATCATGCGATTTGGAACACGCCGCCTACTCCCCCACCGCGCAGTCACGGCTGCCGTCATCGCGCTGATCGCCGCCGCCACGATCGGAAGCGGTGTGGCGAAGGCACTGCCGCAGTCCACCAGCACGGATACTGCATCACGCTACGAAGTGCGCGCGTCCGCGACACGCGACGCGGCATCGAATTTCGTCTTCAACATCACCGTGCGAAATCGCGAGACCGGTGAAATCACGACGTCACACTTCCAATCCCCGCCGAACGAAACGTTCACGAAGAAGTGGGAATCCGTCGACAAGAACGGCGTCGAGCAGGAGACCGTCATTCGCGCGGTCGGACGCAACGACGGCACGGCAACGGTCAACGTCGACATCAAAGGCGAGGCGCCGATGGTGGTGAAGATCGTGCCGAAGATCGAGACGGCGAAGCCGTCCGGTGATGGGATCTCTCTCGACCTCAAAGACGCCGACATTCGCGATCTCTTGCAAACCTTCGCGCAATTGACAAAAACAACAATCGTCGTGGACGACGACGTGAGCGGACACACATCAGTCACGCTCCACGACGTGCCGTGGACCGAAGCGCTCGATATCGTTTTGCGGACCAACAACCTGCGTCAGGAACGCGTCGGCAACACGATCTACGTGCATCGCAAGTAGGCTGTTAGAATCGGGTCAATGGCCCTCGCACCGCGGCAGACGCGGTTTCTCATCGTCTTCGCGGTGTTGCTCATCGCCTTCTACGCCTTCATCACGATCGGGTGGGTCGACACGCACGTTGTGCTGCCGTTTACGGCGGCGCTGGCGCGCGTCTCGGGCGCGGCGCTCAACCTGATCCACGAGCCGGTACATGTCGACGGCACCGTCATCGCGGGATCGCGATTCGCGGTGGACATCCGCGGCGGCTGCAACGGGCTGGAGGCCGTCGTCTTCGTCTGCGCGGCGATGCTGGCGTTCCACGCGCCGATACGGAAGCGAATCGTCGGCGCGCTCGCGGCGGCGGTGATCCTCGAATTGCTCAACGTGATCCGCATCGCCTCGCTCTACCTCCTCGGCGTGTACCACCGCACCGTCTTCGAGACGTTCCACCTCGCCGTGTGGCAGACGCTGATGTTCGGCGCGGCGGTCTTCATCTTCCTCATCTGGACGTCGAGAGTGGCGCCGCGCGATGCTCCTTCGAGCACTTAGATTTCTGGCCGGCCTCGCGCTCGGAGTGTGGATCTGGTGGGCGGCCACGCCGGCGTACAACTACTTCCTCGCGCCCGCGACGCAACTGTTGTTGCACGCCGACCGCCGCCTAGCCGACGCCGTGCTCGTGCCGCAGGAGCGCAAGATTTTCATTACGTCGTCGACGCCGTTGCCGACGGCGACGATGCCTGCCGATCAGCTGACGTACAACATCATCCTGTTGTTGGCGCTCTTCGCGATGAACGACAGACCATGGCGCGTCGCGAACGTTCGCGGCCTCGCCATCGCGCTGGTGATCCTCTTCCTGTCGCACTGCATCGGCCTGATCATCTCGATCGAATCGACCTACGCGATGCGGCAGGGCGCGTGGAGCGAGCAGCACTACGGCGACGCTGCGGCGAACTTCTGGCTGACGACGGAACTCGTTTTCCGGATCGTGGGGATGTTCGGCGTTGTCTTTGCGTCGTGGTGGGCGCTCAGTCACTCGAAGAGCGTGTCGACGTAAGCGGTCGGATCGAACGGGATCAGATCGTCCGCGCCCTCGCCGACGCCGACAAACTTCACCGGGATGTCGAACTGCCGCATGATCGAGAGGATTACGCCGCCTTTCGCGGTGCCGTCGAGCTTCGTAACGACCATTCCCGTCACCTGCGCCGCCTCCAGAAATGCCGCGGCCTGACTGACGCCGTTCTGTCCCGTGGTGCCGTCGATGACCAGCAGCGTTTCGTGCGGCGCGCCGGGCAGTTCTTTCTCGATCACGCGGCGCACTTTCGACAACTCCTGCATCAGATGCGATTTGTTGTGCAGGCGGCCGGCGGTGTCGATGAGGACGACGTCGGTTCCACGCGCTTTCGCGGCGGTGACGGTGTCGTGCGCGACCGCACCGGGATCGGAGCCGGCCTTGTGCTTGACCATGTCGATGCCGATGCGATCGGCCCACAGTTGCAGCTGCTCGATGGCGGCGGCGCGGAAGGTGTCGGCCGCGCCGAGGAGGACGGACTTCCCTTCGCTCTTGAATCGCGAGGCCAGCTTGGCGATGGTGGTGGTCTTCCCCGTTCCGTTGACACCGACGACGAGGATGACGAACGGCTTGGCGCGCGCGGTGTCGATTGGCGTCATCTTCCGTTGCGGAATCAGCGCCCTCGTCTCCTCGCGCAGCACCTCGGTGAAGCGATCCATCTTGGTGATGCGCTCGTCGCGGACGCGCTGCTCGACGCGGTCGACGAGCGACATGGTCAGCTCCGCGCCGACGTCCGCGCCGAGGAGCCCTTCTTCAAGACCGTCGATCGCGGATTTGTCGATCGGAAGGTCGGGAGTCAGCGACTCCTTCACCTTCTCGATGATCTCGGTGTGGGTCATGAACAGCCCACGTTTCAACTTGTCGAAGAGCGATTTTTTCGGTGTCTCAGCCATATGCGGCGCGCATTGTACCGGCCACGGGCCGGGGCGTTGTTTGCCCAAGGCTCAGCCCAACAGTGTCGACTAGTCGGCGTCCGTGCGGCTGCGAAGGCAAAAACAAAACCGCCGGGCATGGTGCCCGGCGGTTCTTGTGGAAAGTCGCGATGCTTAGTGTCGTGCGGGACGACCGCGGTCCGGATTTGCTTCCGGGGCGTAGTCGACGTTGAGAATCAGATACGAGAACGTCGCGCCGGAAATGTAATAGCCGGCCTCGGACGGAGCGAGCGTGAGGCGGTTCCAGTTCGACATGCTGTCGCCGTCTTCTTCGCGGAAGGCGAGGACGTAGACGCCGCGCGTGAGCTTCGGACCGGCTACGTTGCCGAGGGAGAGTGTCAGCGGAGAGACTTCGGATTCGAGCGCCGGAGGCGCCGGCGATGGCTGCGACACGGACGGCCGCTGGCGTTTCACCATGAGCGTAACGCCGGAAGTCGACGGCACGGGCATGTTGAAGCCGACCTGACCGCTGATCGAATCAGAGTCCGGGCGTCCGGAAAGGGAAAAGAAGCGGAAGCGCGCGGGATCGTTCGACTGGCGGTGATTCGTGGCAAAAAGCGCGTCCACGCCAATCCCGCCGGGCGCGTTGGCGTGATTCGCCCCACGCCGGGCGCCGACCATGGAAACCCGTGCGCCAGTACTGATGAAGCGCGGATCGGGACTGAGGATGGAGGCCGCGCTGGCCAACGGGACGGAGTGGCCGGGCAGCGGCAGAGACGGCGCATAACCAACGTCCATCAGGGGAATGACGCCTGAGGAGCTGGCGGCGAAGACGTTGCGTTCGCTGACGGCAACGACGGCGACGCCGAGCGCGGCGACGGAGCTGATGCGAAGAAACTCGCGGCGCGGGATTCCGCTGGACACACCGGTAGCTTTCATACGTACCTCCATAGGGGTTTCTCTGGGAATGTGCGCACTTAAATCACGCGCAAGAGAATTGTTGGCGGACTGGACCAACCGATAGTAGCACGGCTACCAGGAGACGTTGTGATGACAGTCACCGGCATTCCGGGACGCCCGCCGCGGGTCCTTCTACCAGCGTCGACGCGCCGCCGTTCGCCGCCGCAAGCGCTGCACGGATCGCGCCTGCGTCGCCGGAGACACCAACAACGGAAATTCGCGACTGCGGCGACGCAGCCAGGTGGATGACGGTTCCCGGCACGCTGCTGAAGCGGTTCGCGGCGATGTCGGCGCAGACGCTGCCGGTTTCGGTCGCCGCGACATCGACCCAGGGCCGGTCCGACGCCAGCGCCACGACCATGTTGTTGCGGAGCGTGACCCGCGCGTTCGCGCCCTGCTTCGCCGCGACGGTCGTGATGCCGTGCCCGAAATGCTGCAGCGATGAATCGCGCGTATCGATGGAGAGCGAGCTCGTTTCGGACGCTGCGGCGTCGATGGCGGAGCCGAGGTTGTCGCGCAGATCGCCGGTGCGGATCTCGACCTCGACCTTCGCGCTGCCGAACGAGCGAAGCTCGATCAGGTACGGCGCGACCTGCGGCCGTCCCGTCGCCGCCATCGTGCAGCGGTCGAGAACGATCTTCCCGCTGTTGTAGCGTTGCTCGATCAGCATCTCGCTGCCGGCGTTGTCGACGAACGACGAGCGGCTGAAGATGATCGTTCCGGATGCTTCCTGAAGCAGAACGCCGCTCTCAAACGTCTCGTCGCCGGCCTGGTGGACGTCCAGACCGCCGAAGGTGACGTTGCGAATGTTGTTCGCATTGATGCCCATCGCGCTGCCGCCGTCGATGACGATGCTCTCAAACGTGGAGTCGCTGATGTGCCGCAGGTACAGCGCGGCGCGGCAGATGGCGGTCGAATTCACCTCGAAATTGCCCGCGCAGCGCACGCCGCGCGCCGGCTTGTTGACGCCGCTGTCGGTGAGCGTGACGCCGGTAACGCGAATGTGGTCCGCGTGATCGATGCGGATGCCGTTGCCGCGCGCGTGCAGGATCGCGCCGCCCGTTCCGATTTTTCCCTCGACGCCCGTGATCGACACCGGTCCATGCACGCGGTCGAGGATGATCCCTTCGTCGAGCGTTCCCGGCGCCACACCCTGCGCCGAAACGGATTCGAAGGAAAGGTTGACGCCGGAGTCGTGTACTTCGAGCGCCGCGCCGTTTGCGGTATTCAGCGACGACGCGCCGCCGATGACGACTTTCGCCACGCGATCGATGACGAGCCCGCGCCGCCGCCCGCGTACTTCGATCGTGTCTTCGAACACCACTGCGGCCGGGCGTTCGATCATCGTGATCACGACCGCGTCATCGAACGCATCGCGCACGCGCACTTTCGATCCGCGGCGGAATGTGATCGTACCCGATCGCCGTTCCTGAATCCGAACGGCGGAATTGAATTCGCCGGAGATGGGAAAGCGATCGATGACGATGTCTCCGTAGCCACCGGCGATCGCGAGGCCGCTTCCTCGGTTCGCCGCTTCGATCGAGCCGCCGGCGATGTCCACTTTCCCCTGGTGGTCCAGCAGATAGATCGCGAAGCCGGCCAGCGACGATTTGAAGTAGACGTTGCGGATGGTGAGCGTGCCGATCGCGCCGATTCCATCGATCGCGCTCAGGCCCTCGGCGAACAGCGTGCAGCCGGCGATGACGTTGTCGCCACTCACGGCGATCGTTCCGTGGATGGCCGGCCCCGGACCCTGCACCGCCGGCATGGCGACGCCCGGGTCGACGTGCAGGTCCGTGCGGACGGCGTCGAGTCCGAAGGCGGAGCCAATGAGCATCTGCCCTTTTCTCAGCATCACGCTCTCGGTGTACGGCTTGTCGGATTCGGCGACGTAGACGATCGTCGCGCTGTTTACACCCATCGCGATCGTGTTGAACGGCTGTTCGCGGCTGCCGTTGCCTCCAGCGGGAGCGCGGTTGTCGACGAATACAACCGACGCTCCTAAGGCCGCGCCGGCGAACGCCACAACGATGAGGAGGAACGCGGTGCGGATCATCGAGGCCGAGGGGTTCCCTGCTCGCGGCCGGCGATCGTCTGCTTGACCATGGCCTCATCGACCGTGATGACGTGCGTGCCGGCGTCGGCCGGATCGAACTCGAGACCGCCGATGACGCGCCGGAACGTCTCGCGAAGGGCGCGCGCGCCGAGGCGCTTCTGGCGCGCGGCGTCCCAGGCGATTGCGATCAATGCGCCGCGCGTGATCTGCAGGTCGATGCCGAAGCGCTGAAAGTACGCGCGCGACGTGCGGAAGATCGACGCCTCCGGCTCGACGAAAATGCGCGCCAGATCGGACTCGCCGAGGTCGTTGAGGACCACGATCGATTCGAAACGGGAGACGAACTGCGGGGTCATGCCGTAACGGAACAGGTCGTCGTACTTCAGGTAGTCCCGCAAGTGAAACGGCAGCTCCTCGCGCACTTCCCCCGAGGACGAGACGACCACGATCGGCTTCATCGGCGCGACGTCCTGGCCGATGGTGGCCCGGCGGAAAACGGCTTCGTACAACTCTTCGAATGCGCCGCCGACGATGAAGAGGATCTTCGAGGAGTTGACGGCGAACATCATCCCGTTCGCCTCGAACTCGACGTTCTCGTTCTCCATCAGCGTGAGCAGCGCTTCCTGCGCCACGATGCCGCGCACGTTCGGCTCGCCGCTGACCTGCGCGCGGATTTTGTCGACTTCGTCGATGAAGACGATGCCGTGTTCGACAGAGCGCAGGAGATCGGGCATCGGAGCGTTCGCGCCGAGGCGTGTGCGCGCGTTCGCGAAAAGGCGCCCGAGCACTGCCCGTCCGTATCCCTGATGCTCCTCGGCCAACACATTCGCGTTGATGCGGATGACGTTCGCGGAGTGGCTCAGCTCCGGCCGGCCGGCCAGAAACTGCTCGACCGCGCGCATGAGCGTGGTCTTGCCCGACCCCGAGTTGCCGATGAGCAGCATGTTCGGCGCGGGATGTCCGACCAGATGCTTGACGATGGCCGCCGACAGTTCGCGGATGGCCTCATCCTGCCCGACGACAGTCTTGCTCAACTCCTCGAAGACCTCGCGCGGACGAAGGGGACAGGAGTCCATAAGCCCGTCATTGTTGCGAATCGGAGGGCAGCTGTCTATCGTGCAGGAAGAAAATGGAAGCGTGCGGCACGCCGTAACTGAGTTTTCGTGACGATGTATACTGCGATGTATGAGGTCCGGAGCGATGATTCGGAAACAGGTCTACATCGAACAACGTCACGATCGAATGCTGAAACGACGGGCCAGTCAACGCGGCATCACGGAGGCGCAGCTCATTCGGGAAGCCCTCGACAGCGTCGAGAGCGGGGCGGTTATTCGGCGGCGGGAGGGCGATGCGGTCGCGGGCCGAAAGGCTCTCGCGTTCATGCGTTCCCTCTCTGCTTCGCGCCGTGGACCATCCTCGGATCGCGGATGGACTAGAGAGTCGCTATACGAAGATCGGATCGGTCGATGGACGAAGTCCTGATCGACACGAACATTCTCGTCTACGCGCACCAGCCATCGGAGACCGTCAAGTACGACAGGGCACTTCGAGTCATTGAGACGCTCATCGTCAGCGGGCTTGGACGTCTCAGTGCGCAAGTTCTCGGGGAGTTTCTGAGCGCGACAACGCGGGGACGCCGTCCCATCCTGACAATCGGTGACGCCCTTCGGCAGGCCACGCTCCTCGCGGATGCGCTTCCCGTCTTCGATCAGACGCACCTGATTGTTCTGGAGGCCGGCCGAGGGGTTCGCGATCACCAACTCAGTTACTTCGACGCGCAGATCTGGGCTACAGCGCGGCTCAATCAGGTGCCGACGATCTTTACGGAAGACTTCACAAACGCGCGACGCCTGGAAGGCGTTCAGTTCCTGAATCCGCTTCTGCCCACATTCGACCTGGCGCGATGGTCGTGAGCTCAGAGCGATCTAAGGTAAAGTCCGCCCGTCATGCTCGATCAGTTAACCATCGAAACCTTCGAGCCGCTCGTCGGCACGTCGTTCTGGGTCCACGAGAAAGGCCACAAAGTGGAGTTGCGTCTCACGCGGGCGGCGCGCGTCATGGAAAGCGAGGCGGCGCTGCTCAAGCGAACGGCCTTCTCGCTGTTTTTCCTCTCCCCGATCCTGCTGCCACAGCGGATCTACAACATCACGCACGACGCGTTCGCCGAGCCGCTGGACATCTTCCTGGTGCCGGTGGCGCAGCAGGGCGACGCCTACACGGTCGAAGCGGTCTTCACCTGAGGCGGCGTCCAGCGCATGAGGAAGTAGACGCCGTTGGTGTCGACCTTCTCGAATCCGAGGCGCTGGTAGAGGCGGAGCGCGGGATTGTAGGCCTCCACGTGGATGGTGACCGCTTTGCCTGCAGCGGTCCCGCGCTGCAGTACTTCGTGCAGCAGCTGTGATCCGATTCCGGAGCCGCGGCATTCGGGCGTCAGGGCGATATCGACGAGCCGGATCTGATCGCGCCACTCGTCGATCCACAGCCGGCCGATCGGGACGCCATCGCGCTCGACGATGTTGCGCTCGCAGGTCGGATAGTGGATTCCGTAATGCTCGAACTGCGCGGCGAACTGCTGATCGAGGAAGGCGGTCTTTTGCGCCTCGTCGAGCGGGAAGTGGACCATCTCCTCCGCGCGCGTATCGCCGTAGAGTTGGCGCATGAAGGCGTAGTCAGCGTCGGTGGCGGGGCGGAGGGTGATGTGCGAGCCGTTCATGCGCTGCACATCATCCTACGTGCTCAAGGCGGCGCGACCGCAAACGCGATCGCGCCGCCGAATTGAGTTTAGTGCGCAGCCCGGTGACGGCTGGGAGCTTCGGTGCCGTCGGCATAGTCGACCTTCAACGCGAGATACGAGAACGTCGCGCCGGAAACGTAATAGCCGTCCTCGGAAGGCGCGATGGTCATGCGGCGCCAATCCGCCATGCTGTCGCCGTCTTCCTCGCGAAACGCCAGCACGTAAACGCCGCGTGCGAGCTTCGGTCCGGCGACATTTCCGAGGGATAGCGTCAGCGGCGTACCGTCGGGTTGAGACGATGCAGACGCGGCGGTTTTCGTATCGCTGACGGGCGATTGGCGCCGCACCATGAACGAAACACCGCCGGTGGACGGTACCTGAACCGTGAACGCAAGCGGGCCGCTAATGGCGTCGTGGTCCGAGCGTCCGTTCACGGAAAAGAACTTGAATCGCAACGGGTCATCGGGACCGCGATGCGAGACGTTGAACAGTGCGTCCACGGCGATGCCGCCGGGAGCATTGGCGTGGCTCGCGGCCCGCTTCGCACCGACGACCGTGATGCGCGCGCCGTTTCGAATGAATGCCGGATCCGGACTGAGAATCGAGTTCGCGCTTGCGAGCGGAACCGAGAATCCGGTCGCCGGCAGCGAGGGTGCGTAGCCGACATCCATCAACGGCACGGAGCCCGAAGCGGCCGCGAAGAGGTCGCGTTCACCGAGGGCAACGACCGCCAGCCCCATGGCGGCCGCGGAACTGATACGAAGGAACTCGCGGCGGGCGATACCGTTGGAAACGTTTTGCTTGCTCATTCGATCCTCCACTCGACTCACGGATTCGATCGTCATGTCATGTTTCACGGGCACGGTGCACCACCGATGAACCCGCCGCCCGTCGGGACTGTGTTTGCTGCTGCGCCGGTGGGAGTTCCACCGTTGTTTCCCTGGACGAACGTCACAACCGCGGCGTTGTTGTTATTCGCGCCGGCGTAGCCGGGCAGGCGGACGGTCGTCGCCTGGCGCTGACGGAGACGGAAATCGGTACCGCCGTTCGCGCCGGAACCGGTGATGGCGTTGCTCAAAGCTCCGGCACCTCCGATGCTCGCGCAGACCGAATAGGTGTCTCCCGGAACGGTGCCCGCGTTGAGCATGATGCCGTTCATCGGGAAACCCTGGGTGCCGGGATTGGCAATTGTGTTTCCGGTAATCGTGAAATTGAGCGCCCCACTGAGTGCGGTCGCACCGCCGCCGGCTACGAGCTCGATTCCGAAGTTGTTGTACTGACGGATCTGATTGTCGGTGACGTGCGCGGTCAAGATACCGAGGCCCGCGTTCTGGAGCTTGAGACCCGATCCGGAGAACGAGCCGGAATCATTGATCCCGGCGACGCCGATGGTGTTGTTCGTGAACGTTCCCGAGAACGATCCCGGGTCAGTCCCCTTGACGATCAACACGGCCGCGCCGATCGAGTCGCGGAACGAGTTGTTCGCGATGTTGTACGTCAACGTTACGCCCGAAATGGTGGTGTTGTTTCCGCCGCTGATCGTCACGCCGCCGCCGCCGGTCACGATGGCCGGATGGTTGTTCGACAGCGCGTTGCCGATAAAGACGAGGTCAGATACCGCTGCATCGGCCAGATTCAGCTGGAAGAGATCGCCTCGGGACGACGTAAAGAAGCTGTTCTGCACGGTAACGTTCATCGTGGCGTTGCTGGAAGCCGACAGCAGAACGCCGTCATTGCCGTTCGCAGTGCTGTTGGCGCCGATCGTCACGCCCGAGAAGGTGAGCCGGTTGAGCGAACCCGATGTGTTCCGGACGCGGAAATTGTCATAGATCGCGCCGCTAACATTGCTGTTGGAGATCGACACGCTGCCGGTCAGCTCATCGAATGCGACGCCGCCCTCATTGAAGGGCGTGGCGGGATTGGTGCCATTCGTTCCGTTGATCACGCTTCCAGTCAGCGCAAAGCCGTTCACGGACAGGCCGCGGATAGCGAAGTTCTGGAAGTCGTTGAACTGCATCGATGCGAGCGAAACATTGACGGCATTGTTCAAATAGACGCCGTTGCCCGCGGAGGCGCCGTCCGCGCCCACCATGTTCCTGATGGTCCCGCCCGAAGCGGCGGAGCCCGTGCCGGTGACTGAGAACGAAGACGTTCCGCCGGTGAAGTTCTGCAGGACGATGCCGTTTGCACCGCCGTTGGCGCTGACCGAGGTGAACGTCATCGTGCCGGTCGCGGCATTGATGTTGATGGCCGTTCCGGTCGTCGTGGTGATGTTTCTGGCGAACACGTTGATCGCCGATACGTTGGTGCCGTCGATGGCATCCGAGGCACCCGTGCTCATGTCGATTCCCTTGACCGTGACGCTGGAAGCCAGCGTGAGCGTGCCGCTGAGCGTCGGTGTATTCGCAGCGTTGCCGGCGACGACGAGAACTCCCGAGCCGACATTGAGCGTCGCTCCGGCGCCGATGAGCTGCTGGCTGGACAGCATCGTGTAGGCGCCGGTAGTCGGGCCGGAACCCTTCGAAACGTAGATGAAGTCGCCCGACGCTGTGCCCGCGCCGCCGACCGCGGTCATCGTCGTGACCGGCGTGTTGGAGCGGCCGTCGTTCGTGCCGGCGCCGGTGGCGTTATCGACGTACCACACGCGGCCGGTGAACGTGATCGTGGCCGTGCGGGTCACACTGACGCCGTTCGCCGTGGCGGTATAGGTGAAGGAGTCGGTAGCCGTGTTGCCGACGTTCGGCGTGTAGAGGAAGGTGCCGTTGGAGTTGAAGATGGTCAGCGTTCCATTCACCGGCGGAGCGGTCACGGCGTACGTGATGGCCACGTCCGCGGAATCGCCGCTCGAAAGCGCGGCCGCGATCACGGTCGGAGTGGCCGGAGCAGCGACGCCGGCGGCGAGCTGCGTGTTACCGACGTCGATGTACGACTTGTTCACCGCGTTCGGGGCGATGGTCAGCGTGTAGGTGCTGCCGATGCCCGTGCAGCCGTTGGCGTCGGTGACCTTGACCGTGATCGAGAAGACGCCGGTTTGGGTCGGCGTGCCGGAGAGGACGCCGCTCGACGAGAGCGAGACACCCGACGGCAGCGAGCCGCTGTTGATCGTGAAGACGGCCGGCGTGTGCGTGCCGACGCCGCTCTGCGTGAAAGTGAAGCTGCCGCTGAGCGCGACGTTGTACGTGCCGCTGTTGGAGCTCGGATTCGTAACCGTGATGGTCTGGCAGGAGATGGTCAGTGTGTAGGTCGGGCCGGTGCCGGTGCAGCCGTTCGAATCGGTCACCTTGACCGTGATGACGAACGTCCCCGGAACCTGCGGCGTGCCCGAGAGGACGCCGCTGCTGGAGAGCGACAGCCCGGCCGGCAGGGAGCCGCTGGCGATCGAGAACGTGGCCGTGCCGATGGCGCCGCTCTGCGTGAACGTCGCGCTGAAGGGCGAATCGACCGTGCCGGAGTTCGTGGCCGGATTCGTGACGGTGATGGTCTGGCAGTTGATGACCAGCGTGTACGTCGGGCCGGTGCCGGTGCAGCCGTTCGAATCGGTGACGGTGACGACGATCGGGAAGGTTCCGGTCTGCGTCGACGTCCCGGAGAGCACGCCCGCGGCCGACAGCGACAGGCCCGTTGGCAGCGTGCTCGATGTGGTGAACGTCGCCGTTCCATTCGCGCCGCTCTGCGTGAACGTCTCGCTGAACGGCGATCCGACCGTGCCGGTGCTATTGGCGGGATTCGTAACGGCGATGGTCTGGCAGGTGATGACCAGCGTGTAGGTCGGGCCGGTGCCGGTGCAGCCGTTCGAGTCAGTCACCTTGACGGTGATCGGGAACGAGCCGGACTGCGTCGGCGTACCGGAGAGCACGCCCGCGGCCGAGAGCGTCAGGCCGGACGGCAGCGTGCCGCTGGCGATCGAGAACGTGGCCGTGCCGACGGCGCCGCTCTGCGTGAAGCTCTGGCTGAACGGCGTGCCCGCCGTGCCGCTGGAGACGGCGGGATTCGTGACGGTGATGGTCTGGCAGGCGATGGTCAGCGTGTACGTCGGCCCGGTGCCGCTGCAGCCGTTCGCATCGGTCGCCTTGACCGTGATGTTGAACGTACCGGTCTGCGTCGGGGTGCCGGAGAGCACGCCGTTGCTGGCTAGGTTCAGACCCGTCGGCAGGGTACCGCTGGCGAGCGAGAACGTCGTCGTACCGATGCCGCCGCTCTGCGTGAAGGTCTCGCTGAACGGGCTGCCCGCCACGCCGCTGTTCCCCGCGGGATTCGTGACGGTGATCGTCTGGCAGGTGATGGTGAGGTTGTAGGTCGGCCCGGTGCCGCTGCAACCGTTGGAGTCGGTCGCTTTGACGGTGATCGGGAAGCTGCCCGTCTGCGTCGGCGTACCGGAGAGAACGCCCGCGCTGGACAACGTCAGACCCGTCGGCAACGTGCCGCTGGCGAGCGAGAACGTGGTCGTACCGATGCCGCCGCTCTGCGTGAAGGTCTGGCTGAACGCCACGCCCGCGACGCCGCTGTTCACCGCCGGATTCGTGACGGTGATGGTCTGGCAGGTGATGGTGAGGTTGTATGTCGGTCCGATGCCGGTGCAGCCGTTGGAGTCAGTGGCCTTGACGGTGATCGGGAAGCTGCCCGTCTGCGTCGGCGTGCCGGAGAGGACGCCCGCGCTGGATAACGTCAGCCCGGTCGGCAACGTGCCGCCGGCCAGCGAGAAGGTGGTCGTCCCTACCCCGCCGCTCTGCGTGAAGGTCTGGCTGAACGCCGCGCCCGCAACGCCTGTGTCGACGGCGGGGTTGGTGACGGTGATCGTCGGACAGGTGATCGTGAGCGGATAGGTCGGTCCGACGCCGGTGCAGCCCTGCGAATCGGTGACCATGACCGTGATCGGGAAGCTGCCGGTGACGGTCGGCGTACCTGAGAGAACGCCGTTCGTGGCCAGCGTCAGGCCGGACGGCAGCGTGCCGGTTGCGATCGAGAACGTGGCCGTGCCGATGGCACCGACCTGCGTGAAGGTCTGGCTGAACGGCGATCCTGCCGGACCGCTGGAGACGGCCGGATTGATGACGGTGATGACGTTGCAGCAGACCGGGAGCGCCGGTTCACCGGCCGGAAGCGACGGAGCGCTCGGCGAACAGGAGCCGGTCGTGATGGTCGGGAAGACGCCGACGGCCGGACCGTTCGTCGGGAAGCTCGTACCCGAGGTGGCGACGGTCCCGCAGGCGGTCAGCGTGATCGTTCCTTGTGCAGCGACGCCGGAGGCAGCGGCGCCGACCGGACGAACGTCGCCCAGGCCGAGCGTCCAGCTCACGTTGCCGGAGTACGAGCGGACGGCGATCGTTCCGCCGGCCGCACTGGCTTTCAGACTGGAGAAGCCGCCGACGGCTTCGAGGGAGGCATGATCGAGTGTTGCCGTCCCCTTCGTGGCGATGCTGATCGTGCCGCCGGCGTTGTTGTCGGCGTCGCGTCCAGCCAGGAATGCTCTGCCCGACGCGGTTGCGATGCCGTTTAATGAGATGGCGCGGATCGTTCCGCCTGCCACACTCTGCTCGCTGCCGGGAACGCTGCTCACCGTGTAGATCGTGCTCAGCGACGGATCGGGACCGATCACCGTGATCGCTTCTGCGGCGAAGAGGTCGGCGCGCTTGCTTCCCGCGCTGCCGCCGTTGGCGTCCGCGCGAACGTGGCCGAGGCGCGACCCGACCGCGCTGATGCCGAGGTCAGTCGCATCGATGGTGATGCCTTTGCCGGAACGAACGGCCACACGCGTCGCCGTATCCTCTCCGGAAAGCGACGCGACCAATCCTCGGATGATCACACCGCAACCTTCGATGGTCACCGGTCCGGCTGCGTTCTGGCCTTGCGAGGCGATGGTGGCGGTGGAGTTGATCGTGATGGCCGGTTCGAGCACCGACGTCGACTGCACGCGGATCTCGCCGCCATGCTGGTGCGAAACGCCGCCGTCGAAGATGGTACCGGTCTGCCGCGTGGCCAGCAGCGTGGCGCTGGGGCCGGAGGCAATCACACCCGCCACGGTGATGCTGCCGCCGGACGTGATCAGGATGTTGCCCGAGTTGTTGCCCTTGCTTCCGGCATTGAGAACGCTGCCGGCATCGAGGGCCGCCGCGTCGCCGCTGTTGATCGTGATCGTGCCGCCGTTGCCGGTGGCCGAACCGAATGCGGCGGTGGAGATGACCGCGCCGCCAAGCGTTGCGGCGGGACCATGAACGCTGACGGTTCCGCCGGCGTTGATGGTGATGTTTCCGCCGGAGCCGGAACCGTGGCGGTCCTCGGCGAAGATGCCGCTGCCGGCATTCATGATGACGTTGCCGGTGACGTCGAACCGCATCGAGCACGCCGAGGTGTTACCGGGCGTGTCGTCGTTGCAGTTGATCGTGCCGTTGACGATCAGATCTCCATTCACGGTGAAGATGCCGTTGACGACGTGGTCCTGATCGTCGACGGATCCATCGAGGGAACTGAAGCTCGTGGTGCCATTGACGGTCACGTTCGCCGCGAATGCGGGAAGCGCAAACGCAAACAACGCGACGAGGAACCCGGGAAGTACTACGCGACCAAATCGACCCATGACGACACTCCTCCTGTTGTTGGACATCTCTCCGGGAAGAGAGACATTCGACGACCCGTGGGTGAACGATTGATAGAAACGATTGGGGAACGGACAGGCAGAAAGATAGCGACGCAAAACCCGATTGTCGACCGTACTTATCGAATGAAGTAACGGAAAAGCGTCATCTCACTGTAGAAAAAGAGCCGCACGGAATCCGTGCGGCTCTCAAATCACTACGCCGTGTAGAGCTACGTCCGGGGCGGGAAAACACCTTGCAGCGCGATGTTGAAATAGAACGTGAGATACGGCTGCATGTTGTTGTGTGGCTGATCGCCGCCGGCAGGCGCGAGGGCCTGGTCGGACAGATTGGTGCCGCCGGCAGCCTGATAGAGAGTGCCGTTCGCCGACTGCGCGAAGCTGGCGGTCGGGCTGACGACGTTGGTATCGCCCGCGTCGAGCGTGTCGGCGCGCAACTGGTGAGAGTGCGCCGGGATCTCGCTTTCGAGCAGGCTCACGGTCTCGCTGCCGCCGGTTTCGCCGAGGTCGTGAAGCGAAAGGCCCGGGCCCTGACCGGGATGCATCGGCGCACGTCCCTGCAGGTCCGGCAGCGCGAAGTTCGATTTACCATCGCCGCCGTAGGTCGTTCCAAGCAGCGAGAACAGAGCCGTGTTTTGTGAGAGCGGCAGCAACTGGCCGTCGCACCACGCCCAGCCTTTCGGCGCGAAGTTGAACGGGAAAATGCGGATTTCAGCAACAAACGGATCCATTGTTTTTCTCCTTCTCCTTTCAGTCCCGAACTACCTGCGCTCCTAGGTGGGAGACGGGAAGATTCCGAACAGCGAGATGATGAAGTCGATGCAGAGATACGGCTGGAAGTTGTTGTGCGGCTGACTTCCTCCCACCGAGCCGATCGCCCCCGGGTTCATGTTGCCGTTTGGAACGTCATTGATATAGACGCTGATGTTGAAGGAACTGGCCGGAAGATTGTTGGCCAGATTCGTTTGATCGCCGGTGACGGCGGCGGCCATCTGCGGATGCGAGTGGGCCGGAATCTGGCTGACGGTCAGAGTGATCTCTTCCGCGCCTCCGGTCTCGGCGAGGATGAAGCCGTTACCCTGATGCAGCGGGATCCGGCCTCGGAGATCGGGAAGCGCGAACGTCGACTGTCCGTCGCCGCCGTACGTCGTCCCGATGAGTTGAAAGAGCGTTTCGTTCTCGCTGATCGGCAGGAGCTGTCCTTCGCAGAACATCCATCCGGCGGGCGCGAAGTTCCCGGCGAACATGCGGATTTCACCTACATATGGTTGCGCCATGCTTACTCTCCTCCTAAGTCGCGCTCGGGAAAATGCCCTGCAGGGCGATGCAGAACGACAGGATCAGAAACGGCTGCATGTTCAGGTGAGCCTGACTGCCGCCCGTGTTCGTTACCGTTCCCGGCGTCATCGTGGTCAGATTGCTCGGCGAGTGATAGACGTTGTTGCCGCCACCGAGGAATCGATTGGTCGGGTTCGTACTGCCTCCCGTCGCTGACGCGGAGCCGTTCTCCGTGTGAACGTGCTGCGGGAGCTCGGCGATCGAGAGCGTGTGGGCCTGCTCTCCACCCCGTTCACCGAGCGTGTGTCCGCTGCCTACGTGGATCGGTGCGCGGCCGCGAATGTCGGGCAATGCGAAGTTCACGCGGCCGTCGCCGCCGAACGTCGTACCAAGCAGCGAGAACAGCGCCTGGTTCTGATTGATGGGCAGCAGCTGCCCGTTCGCAAGCGCCCACCCTTTCGGCGCGAATGCGAAACTCATGATGCGGATTTCAGAAAGAAAGGGTTCAGCCATCGTTCCTCCTTCTCAACACACATTACCGGGGACGGTATACAACTGCCGGCGAATCCGGCGTCGAAACCAATACGGATCAACAGCAACAAAAGTGGCTTCCGGGAAAGGACAACCCGCGTCGGCAGGGAACAATCTCCCCCCTTCGTGGAACTCGCTTGTGATGTTGGGACCGATGGACCTTGCGCGTTAGGCGCCCGACAGACCTTCATCGAAGGCTTGCCTTGCGAGGACGACTACAACCTGATTTTTCTCTCTCTGGAACGAACCTGCGAACGTGCCGACAATCTAACCCCACTTCCACCCGAACGCAAGGCTGTCTTTCAGAAAGAGAAAAAAAAGAGGCGGGGCTGAATCGCCCCGCCTCCATCATCAATTACATTACGGACAAGCTGCCCCGCCGACGAAGCCACCGCCTGGCGCCTGCGTACTGGCCAGACCGGTGGGCGTACCGCCGACGTTGTTGTTTCCTTGTACGAAGGCGATGACCGCCGCCGTATCGGTCGAGACGCCGCCGTAGCCCGGCAGACGCACCGTCGTCGACTGCCGCTGGCGGAGGCGGAAATCGATACTCCCGCCACCCGAAACCGGAGCCGGAGCGCCCGAGCCGGTGAGGTGATTCTTCAGCGCACCCGCCCCACCCAGGGAGAGGCAGATCGAGTACGTGTCGCCGACCACCGTTCCGGAGTTCAGGTGAATGCCGTTCTTGTCGATGTCTACGGCCGGATTGTTGCCCGGGTTCGAGATCGTGTTCCCGGTGATCGTGGCGTTGATGTTGCCGCTCTGGGCAGATGCTCCACCGCCCGCCAGGATTTCGATTCCGTAGAGGTTGTACTGGCGGATCTGGTTGCTATCCATGTGGATGGTCATCGTTCCGCCGCCGGCGTTCTGGACCTTGACGCCGTCGCCTTCGAGCGATCCGGAGTTCGTGGTCGCGACCACGCCGAGGGTGTTGCTGTTGAACGTGCCGCTATAGGTGCCGGCGCCCGTCGATTTCACGATGAGAACGCCGATGCCGTGCGCGTCGCGGAACGAATTGTTGTTGACGGTGAAGTTCAGGCTTCCGCCGTTGTCGCCGCCGCTGATCGTGACGCCGCCGCCGCCCGTGGCGATGGCCGGATGGTTGTTCGTCAGCGTGTTGCCGGTGAACGTCAGACTGCTGGTGCTGTTCGCGAGCTGCACGTAGTTGAACAGATCGCCTCTGGCGGCGGTGAAGAAGCTGTTCGTGATACTGGCGTTGATGACCGCGGTTCCCTGAGGCTCGACCAGCAGACCGTCGTCGCCGGACGCGGTATCCATCGGTCCGAACGTGCAGGTCGTGATGTTGAGCGTCAGCGTCCCGCTGGTGTTGATGACCGCCATGTTGTTCTCGATCGAACCGCTGATGTTGTCGTTCGTGAACGTGCCCGTGCCGGTGAGCTCGGTGAACCGCACCGGACCATCATCGTTGGCCGGGCTGTCGCCGTTGACGCCGTTGATGACCGTGTTGTCCATCGAGAAGTTCACATTGCCGGAGAAGCCGCGAATGCCCCAGTCGGTGAAGTCATTCAACTGCATCCAGCTCAGCGAGACGTTCTGCGCGCTGGTGAGGCTGATACCGGTGGCGCACTTGCGGATCGTGCCGCCCGTGCCGGCCGCGCCCGTTCCCTTCACTTTCAGACCGCCGCTGGCGCCGGTGGTGTTCAGCACGATGCCGTTGGCCGGGCCGCTCGCTGCCGTGCCGGCGCTGATGCTGCGGAACTCGAGGTTGTTGGAACTGATGGTGGTGTTGGTGACGCTCAGCGCGGTGCCGGTCGTCGTCGTGATCTTGTTGATCAGTGCGCCGGTCGCGCCGCCGTTGCAGGGGTTCTCATCGCAGATGGACAGCGTGCCGGGACCGCTCGACGTGAAGGCCGCGTTGCCACCGGTGGAGAGCACCAGTCCGCCGCGGAAGGTGATGGTCGTCGCGGCATTGTTGGCCGAGATCGAAATGCCGCTGCCGTCGCCGTCGTCGCCGTCGGTGATCGCACCGCTGAAGGTCTTCGCGCCGCCGGTGGTGTTGGCGATGTTGACGAGCTGCCCGAGGTCGTCGGTGATCGTACCGTCGTAGGTCACCGTGGCGTTGCTGCCGTCGATGTTGAAGTCGGTGCCGGTCGGGTTCGAGATCGAGCTGCCCGCGCCTGCCGTGAAGGTGCCGGGCACGGTGACGAGCGAGACGCCCGTCGTGGTGCTGTTCGTGCTCTTGATCGTGCTGAACGGCAATGCCGCCGTGACGTTGTTCAGGTCGACCGCCGGACCGCCGGTCGCGTCGATGGTCGCGCCGCTGCCGACGGTGAGCTGGAAGCCCGTGCCGGTCGCGGCGTTGAATGCTGCGGCGCTCGATGCCAGGAGACCTGCGCCGCCGTCGTTGACGACGTCGAGATCAGTAAAGTTCAGATCTCCCTTCACCGTGGTGAGGAGCAGACCGGCCGCGCCGACGCCGTTGCCGGCGGCGCCGATGGTGGTCGTACCGCCCGAAACCTGGGTGAACGGATTCCCCGGCGCCCCGTCGAATGTGGCGCTGGTGACCGAGATGCCGTTAACGGTGGTGTTGCCGCTGATGTTGTTGCTCAGGAAGCTGGTGATTGTGGTGGTGCCGGCGGCGGAGCCGTCGATGACGATGCCGCTTCCGACCGCGGTCACGGTCTCCGTATCGAGCGCGATGTTCAGCGCCGAGGCACCGGCGAGCGTGCGGATGTCGACACCGTTGCCGGCCGTCGTGGCGATGGTGTTCGTCGACGCGGTGATGGACATCGTACCGGCGGTGTTCGTGCGGCCCTGAATGCCGACTCCGGTGGAAGCGATCGTCGTTCCTGTGACCGTCGCGGTGAAAGCGCCGGTGCTGCTCTGATTGAGGTTGATGCCCTGCGCCGTGGCACCGCGAATGTTGTCGTTGGCGATGGTCACGCCAACCAGTCGCGCCGCGTTCGAGGTCACGGTGAGGGCTGCCGTGGCCGTGCCGGTCGCCTCGAGATCCATTTGACGGATCTCGACATTGCTCCGGTCACTGGCGGTCGCGGCATTCGTGTCGACGACTACCGCGGGAACGGCGTTGGTGGTGCTCCTGATCCGCGGCTGGGTTCCGCCGGCAGTGACGAGTGCGTTGCTGTTGACGTTCAAGCCGAAGGGCTCGCCCCACAGCTTGGCGCCGTTCTGAAGCGAGAGACTTCCGGATAGCGGCGTGGTGGCCGTGGTTCCGGCGTAGACGAAGATGATGTCGTTGGCAGTGGCTGCAGCCTGCACGGCCGCGAGCGAGTTGAACGGGTTCTGCGACTGACCATTGCCAGCGGCGCCGTTGTTCTTGACGTACCAGACGCGGTTGGCCAGAGTCAGAGTGACCGTACCGGTGGCGCTGGTCGGCGTGGCCGTCGCGCCGGTGTTGCTGGTGCCGGTGTAGGTGAACTGGTCCGAGGTGATGGCCGCCGCGTGGACTGCCGGCGTGTAGAGGAAGGTGCCATCGGTCTGGATGGTCACGCTGCCGCCCTGTGTCGTCGCGAACGTGCCCGCGGTGATCGCGACACCGGCTGCCGGGAAGTCGTTGGCAAGCACAGAGCCGGATAGCTGAACGGCTGGCGTCGTCGGAGTTGCGGTCGTACCGCCGGTTACGAAGGCCTGCGTGTTGTCGACGAGAGCGTTGACCGTACCGTACGCGTCGTTGCCGATGTTCGGGTTAATGGCCAGGTTGTACGTCGCGCCGATGCCGGTGCAGCCGTTCGCATCGGTCACCTTGACGGTGATCGGGAACGTGCCGGTCTGCGTCGGCGTGCCGGACAGAACGCCTGCCGAGGTGAGCGAGAGTCCGGTCGGAAGCGTGCCGCTGTTGATGGTGAAGACCGCCGGCGTATGCGTGCCGACGCCGGTCTGCGTGAAGGTCTGGCTGAACGCCGTGTTGAAGACGCCAACCGTCGTGACCGGGTTCGTGACGGTGATGGTCTGGCAGGCGATGACCAGGGTGTAGGTCGCGCTGATGCCGGTGCAGCCGTTGGCGTCCGTGACCTTGACGGTGATCGGGAAGCTGCCCGGAACGAGAGGCGTACCGGAGAGGACGCCCGCGGTGGAGAGCGTAAGGCCGCTCGGCAGCGATCCGCTGTTGATCGTGAACGTCGCGGGCGTGTGCGTGCCGACGCCGGTCTGCGTGAAGGTCTGGCTGAACGCCGCGTCGACCGTGCCGGTCGTGACGCCCGGGGCGGTTACGGTGATGGTCTGGCAGGCGATGGTCAGCGTGTAGGTCGGGCTGATGCCGGTGCAGCCGTTGGCATCGGTGACCTTGACGGTGATGACGATGTTGCCGGGCGCGGTCGGCGTACCGGACAGGAGGCCAGCCGCGGAGAGCGTGAGACCGGTTCCGGTAAGCGAACCGCTGTTGAGCGAGAAGGTGGCTGGCGTGTGCGTGCCGACGCCGGTCTGCGTGAACGACTGGCTGAAGGCCGCGTCCACGGTGCCGGTCGTCGTGGCCGGGTTGGTGACCGTGAGGGTCTGGCAGGCGATGACCAGCGTGTACGTGGCGCCGGTACCCTGGCAGCCATTCACGTCGGTGGCCGTGACCGTGATCGGGAAGCTGCCCGGAACGGTCGGTGTCCCGTCGAGAACGCCGGTGGTGGTGTGGAAGGTCATGCCGGCGGGAATCGCTCCCGTCTTCGACCAGGTGATCGTGCCGTTGCCGCCCGTCTGCGTGAACGTCTGGCTGAAGGCCGCGTCGACCGTGCCGGTGGTCGTGGCCGGGTTGGTGACCGTGATGGTCTGGCAGCTGACGACCAGCGTGTAGGTCGGGCTGATGCCGGTGCAGCCGTTCGAGTCGGTAACCTTGACGGTGATCGGGAACGAGCCGCTCTGCGTCGGGATGCCGGAGAGCGTGCCGTTCGTGGCCAGGGTGATGCCGTTGGGCAGCGAGCCGGTGTTGAGTGTGAAGGTGGCGGTGCCGTTCGCGCCGGTCTGCGTGAAGGTGTCGGAGAACGATACGCCGACCGTGGCGGTCGTCGCCGCGGGGTTGCTGACGGTGATGGTCTGGCAGGAGATGACCAGCGTGTAGGTCGAGCTGATGCCGAAGCAGCCGTTGCCGTCCGTCGCTTTGACGGTGATCGGGAAGCTGCCGGTCACGGTCGGAGTACCCGTGACGATGCCGGCGGAAGTGAGGCTGACGCCGGCGGGCAGCGAACCGCTGTTGACCGTGAACGTGACCGCTCCGATCGTGTTGGCCGCGGTGAAGGTGTACGAGGCGGCCGGCGCCAGAGCAACCTGGATCGTGCCAGTGGAGCTGCTCGGGTTGGTGACCGTGATGGTCTGGCAGGAGATGACCAGCGAGTACGTCGCGCTGATTCCGGTGCAGCCATTGCCGTCGGTGACCTTGACGGTGATCGGGAACGAGCCGGTCTGCGTCGGCGTACCGGAGAGCAGGCCGCCGGCCGACAACGTGAGGCCGGTCGGCAGCGAACCGCTGTTGAGCGAGAACGTCGCTCCGCCGATCGCACCCGACTGCGTGAAGGTCTGGCTGAAGGCGGTGCCGGCGACGCCGGTGGAGACGCCCGGGTTCGTGACGGTGATGGTCTGGCAGTTGACGACGAGCGTGTACGTCGCGCCGTCGCCGGTGCAAGAGTTTGAGTCGGTGGCGCGGATGACCAGCGGGAACGAACCGGTCTGTGTCGGCGTGCCGTCGAGAACGCCCGTCGCCGTGTGGAACGTCATCCCCGTCGGCAGCGTGCCGCTCTGGATGGCGAAGGTAACGGTCCCCTGCCCGCCTGTCTGCGTGAAGGTCTGGCTGAACGCGACTCCGGCCGTGCCGGTGGAGACGCCCGGGTTGGTGACCGTGATCGTCGGACAGGTGATCGTCAGCGTGTAGGGCGGGTTCGTACCGGTGCAGCCGTTGGAGTCGGTGACGGTGACGACGATCGGGAAGGCGCCGTTGCCGCTCGGCGTGCCGGACAGCGTGCCGTTGGCGGCGAGCGTCAGGCCGCTCGGAAGTGGCGAGGCGGTGGTGAAGGTGGCCGTGCCGATGGCGCCGGTCTGCGTGAAGTTGATCGAGAGCGGCGCGCCGGCCGGGCTGCTGGTGGTGGCCGGGTTGATCACGGTGATGACTTGGCAGGCGATGCTGATCGTGTAGGTCGGGCCGACACCGAAGCAGCCGTTCGCGTCGGTGGCCTTGACGGTGATCGGGAAGAAGCCGGACTGCGTCGGCGTGCCGGCGAGGACGCCGCCGCTCGAAAGCGACAGGCCGGCAGGCAGCGAGCCGCTGTTGAGCGTGTAGGTGACCGTGCCGATCGTGTTGGCCGAGGTGAAGGTCTCACTGAACGGCGCGCTGACCGTGCCGGTGTTGTTGGCAGGGTTGGTCACCGTGATGGTCTGGCAGGCGATGATGATGGTGTAGGTCCCGCCGACACCGAAGCAGCCGTTCGCGTCAGTGGCCTTGACGGTGATCGGGAACGATCCCGACTGCGTCGGCGTACCGGAGAGGACGCCGCCGGCCGAAAGCGTAAGACCGGTCGGCAGCGAGCCGCTGTTGAGCGAGAACGTCACCGTACCGATCGTGTTGCCGGCCGTGAAGGTTTCGCTGAACGCCGCGTTGACCGTGCCGGAGCTGTTGACCGGGTTGGTCACTGTGACGACCTGGCAGGCGATGGTGATGGTGTAGGTCGCGCTGACACCGAAGCAGCTGTTCGCGTCGGTGGCCTTGACGGTGATCGGGAACGATCCCGACTGCGTCGGCGTGCCGGAGAGAACGCCGCCGGACGAAAGCGTAAGGCCGGTGGGCAGCGTGCCGCTGTTGAGCGAGAACGTCACCGTACCGATGGTGTTGCCGGCCGTGAAGGTTTCGCTGAACGCCGCGTTGACCGTGCCGGAGCTGTTGACCGGGTTGGTCACCGTGATGACCTGGCAGCCGATGACGAGCGTGTACGTCGTTCCGTCGCCCGTGCAGCCATTCGCATCGGTGGCGCGGACGGTGATCGGGAAGCTGCCGGTTTGCGTCGGGGTGCCGAAGAGATTGCCGTTGCTGGCCAGCGTCAGACCCGTCGGCAACGTGCCGCTCAGAAGCGCGAAGGTGGTCGTGCCGGTGCCGCCCGTCTGCGTGAAGGTCTGGCTGAAGGCGACGTTGACCGTGCCGGTGGCCGTCGCCGGATTGGTGACGGTGATGGTCGGGCAGGTGATGGTCAGCGTGTAGGCCGAGTTGGTGCCGGTGCAGCCGTTCGAGTCGGTGACGGTGACGACGATCGGGAACGCGCCGCCCTGCGTCGGCGTGCCCGAAAGCGTGCCGTTGGTGGCGAGCGTCAAGCCGGTCGGAAGCGTCGAGCCGGTGGTGAAGGTGGCCGTGCCGATGGCGCCCGACTGCGTGAAGTTGATCGACAGAGGCGTGCCGGCCGGGCTGCTGGTGGTGGCAGGATTGTTGACCGTGATCACCTGGCAGCCGATCACCAGCGTGTAGGTCGCGCCGTTGCCGCTGCATCCGTTGGCGTCCGTGGCCGTGACCACGATCGGGAAGGTACCGGACTGCGTCGGCGTGCCGGAGAGAACCCCCGCGGTGCTCAGCGTGATGCCGGCCGGCAGTGTCGAGGCGGTGGTGTAGGTAACCGTGCCGATGGTGTTGCCGGAGGTGAAGGTGACCGTGAACGGCGCGCTGACCGTGCCGGTGTTCGTGGCCGGGTTGGTCACGGTGATGGTCTGGCAGCCGATGACGAGCGTGTACGTCGCGCCGTTGGCCGAGCAGCCGTTGCCGTCGACTACGTGAACCACGATCGGGAACGATCCGGTCTGGGTCGGCGTGCCGGAGAGGACGCCGGCGGTGGAGAGCGAGAGTCCCGCCGGCAGCGTGCTGGCGGTGGTGAAGGTCAACGTTCCGACGGTGTTGCTGGCGGTGAAGCTCTGGCTGAAGGCCGCATTCACCGTGCCGGTGGTCGTGCCCGGGTTGTTGACGGTGATGGTCTGGCAGCCGATGGTCAGCGTATACGTCGCGCCGATGCCGAAGCAGCCGTTGGCGTCGGTGGCCTTGACGGTGATCGGGAACGAACCGGTCTGCGTCGGCGTGCCGGAGAGCACACCCGCGCTCGAAAGCGTCAGTCCGGCCGGCAGCGTGCCGCTGTTGATCGTGAACGCCACCGTGCCGATAGTGTTGCCGGCGGTGAAGCTCTGGCTGAAGGCGGAGTTGACCGTGCCGCTGTTCGTGACCGGATTGGTGACGGTGATGGTCTGGCAGCCGATGACGAGCGTGTACGTCGCGCCCGAACCGCTGCAGCCGTTCGCGTCGGTGGCCGTGACCACGATCGGGAACGAGCCGCTCTGCGTCGGCGTACCGGAGAGGACGCCGCCGGACGACAGCGAGAGACCGGCCGGCAGCGTGCTGGACGTCGCGTAGGTCACCGCGCCGATCGTGTTGCTCGATGTGAAGGTCTGGCTGAAGGCGACGTTGACCGTGCCGGTCGTCGTGGCCGGGTTGTTGACCGTGATGACCTGGCAGCCGATGGTCAGGCTGTAGGTCGCGCCGTTGCCCGAGCAGCCGTTCGCGTCGACCGCGTGCACGACGATCGGGAACGTGCCGCTCTGCGTCGGCGTCCCGGAGAGGACGCCCGCAGCCGACAGCGTGAGGCCGGTGGGCAGCGTGCTGGCGGTGGTGAACGTCACCGTGCCGACGGCATTCGTCGCCGTGAAGGTCTTGCTGAACGCGACGTTGACCGTGCCGCTGTTCGTGGCCGGGTTATTGACCGTGATCACCTGGCAGTTGATGGTCAGCGTGTAGGTTCCGCCGTTGGCTGAACAGCCATTGTTGTCGACGGCATGGACGGTGATCGGGAACGAACCGGTCTGCGTCGGCGTGCCGGAGAAAACGCCGGCGGACGACAGCGTGATGCCGGCAGGCAGCGTGCCGCTGTTGAGCGTGAACGTCACCGGCGCGATGGCGTTGCCGGCGGTGAAGGTCTGGCTGAAGGCGACGTTCACGGTGCCGGTGTTCGTGGCCGGATTGGTGACCGTGATGACCTGGCATCCGATGGTCAGCGTATAGGTCGCGCCGTTGCCGAAGCAGCCGTTCGCGTCCGTGGCCTTGACCACGATCGGGAAGCTGCCGGTCTGCGTCGGCGTGCCCGAGAGAACGCCGCCGCTCGAAAGCGAGAGGCCTGCTGGCAGCGTCGAGGCAGTCGAGAACGTCACGGCGCCGATGGTGTTGCCGGCGGTGAAGGTCTGGCTGAATGCGACGTTCACCGTGCCGCTGTTCGTGGCCGGATTCGTGACCGTGATGGTCTGGCAGCCGATGGTCAGCGTGTAGGTCGGGCCGACGCCGCTGCAGCCCTGGCCGTCGATCACCTTGACGGTGATCGGGAACGAGCCGGTCTGCGTCGGCGTACCGGAGAGAACGCCGGTCGACGGATTGAGCGTGAGGCCGGCCGGCAGCGTGCCGCTGTTGAGCGAGAACGCCGCACTGCCGGCTGGGAGCGCGCCGCTCTGCGTGAAGGTCTGGCTGAAGGCCGTATTGACGGTGCCGGTCGAGGTGGCCGGGTTGATGACCGTCACCGTGTGGCACGTGATGACGAGGTTGTACGTCGGACCGACGCCCGTGCAGCCGGCCGCATCCGTCACTTTCACGGTGATCGGGAAGGTACCGCTGCCGCTCGGCGTGCCGGAGAGAACGCCCGTCGCGGAAAGCGTCAGGCCCGGAGGAAGCGTGCCGGTGTTCAGCGCGAAGTTGACTGGCGTCGCGCCGCCGCTCTGCGTGAAGGTCTGGCTGAACGGAACGCCGGCCGTGCCGATAGTGACCACCGGGTTCACAACGGACACACCGGGGCAGGTGACCGTCAGCGTGAAGTTCTGGCAGATGCTGTGGGGCTTGTTCTTATCGGCACAGATCACCAGGTTGTAGGTGCCGGAAGTATTTGGCCCCGGAGTTCCGGAGAGCGTGGCCGTGCCGTTGCCGTTGTCCTGGAAGGTGACGCCGGCAGGCAGGTCGCCGGTGAAACTCAGCGCCGGAGTCGGCTTGCCGGTGACGACGACTTGGAAGGTATTCGGCTGTCCGTCGATGAACGTGACGTTGTCGGCGCTGGTGAACGCGTACGGATGCGTGCCCGGCAGGTCGATCGTGACCGTGGCCAGGTTCGACGAGAGCGTCGTCCCGACAGCGACGTAATGGAACTGATCCTGCGACGCCAGCGAGCCGTCGTGGACATAAGTGAAGCCGCCGTCCGGCGCGAGCGCCAGCGTTCCGTGCTGGGTCGTGTCGACGAGCGAGGCCGTGATCGGCTGGTTGTTCGGATTGTCGTTGTTCAGAACGCCGAGCGTGGCCACCGTCAGCGTTCCGCCGAGCGTGCCCAGCGCGTAGTTGTCGTCATGCGCGGTCGGCGCGGCGGGGTTCGTGTGGATCTTGAAATTGAAGAAGAGATCGTGCATCCCGGCGTAGGCCGAGGCGGTGATGAAACGCCATACCGGCGCCGCGGCCGTGCCGTTGGCCAGCGGAACGGCGCCGGCCCAGTCAGAGCTCCCGCCATCGAGCAGGATGCTGCGCTGCGCTACCGGCGTCATCGAGCGGTCGCGCGCGGCGTGCGGCATGATGATGTCGCCGCCGCCCCACGACCAGGGGGTCAGCAGAACGTCCGACGAGAGGCCGGAGGTTGAGACAAAGACGAAGCGCGGCGTCCCGATGTTGTCCCAGGTCAGGACGTCGAGGCCCATGTGCGATTCGACGGTGACGTCGCCAATCGGCGACACGCCGACGTTCCATCCCCCGTCCACGGCCGTGGGCGAGCCGAACTGGTTCAGCACGGCGTTCGTGCAGGTCTGCCGCGTCACCGAAGTCACGGTGCCGGTCGCGCCGGTAACCGTTCCTTGGGTCGTGACCATCACGTCGATCCCGTTGACGATGCCGGCGGGCGTGACCACGGAGCAGCCGGTGCTCCGGCGGTTATCCGTGTCGATCAGCGTCTTCACGTCGAATGTAGCGGCGGAAGCTGCGATCGTCAGACCGAGCGAGAGAACGAGCGAAAAGAAACGAATCGCATTGCGAAACGAAGTCATCGTAGATAGTCCTTGGCGTCAAGATCCGGGAGCGTTGCCAGTCGTCTGGAAACAGCAATCGCTGCCTCCAAAAGACGGGGGAGTGAAATGGACGAGCGGAATGATAGCAGTTAAGGACACAGGTCCAAGCATTTTTATTCAGTGCACCGAACCGGCAGCCATGGAAACTGCGATTCGAGCGCCGCAATCGCCTAAGTTGAATAGATAAGGTACGCTTCTCGCACACGAACGCCTGTTACCCGCGTCACATCTCCGGAATCTTTGCGGCATCGATCCGCGGTTGTAATGCCCGAAAATCCGCATCCGCTCCATCTCATCGGCGGGGGCCGCGACGCGTCGAACGCGGATACGGAACTGCAGCGCCTTCGCGCCGAGATCGAAGCGCGCAACCGCCAGGAAACCGCGATCGCCGAACTCGGACAGGCCGCGCTTACCGGCGTCGAGCCTCTGATCATCCTCGGGCAGGCCTGCGCGCTCCTGGAGATCACGCTCGGCATCGATCACGCCCGCGCGCTCGAGATCCGCGACGGACGCGTCTTCGTCGCCGCGTCGATCGGCTCCAACATGACGTTCGTCAACTGCACTCAGGACAACGAGGAGAACGAGTCGATCGCGATGTACGCGGCGGTCGCCGATGCGCCGGTGGTGTTCGAGGACATCGAGCAGGAGACGCGTTTCAAGTCGTCCCACCTCCGTAATTTTCACGGCGTGCGCGGCGGCGCGGCGGTCGTCATCCCGACGGCGTCCGGCGTCTTCGGAGTCCTCCTCGCCTACTCCAGCAGGCAGCGCACGTTCGCCGATTACGAGATCGCGTTTCTGAAATCGGCGGCCAATCTTCTCGGCGAGGCGGTGGAGCGCTCGTACACGGAACAGGCGCTGCGCAAGTCGGAGTCGCGGCTGAAACAACTCATCGCCTCGACGCTGGACGCCGTCTTCACCGTCGACCGCAACGGCATCGTCATCGAATGGAATCCGCAGGCCGAGGGGACGTTCGGGTTGCGGGCGAATGAGGTGGTGGGGCGGCCGCTGCCGCCGGACGTGAAGCAGCTTTTCGAAGCGGCGCACGCGAGCACCACGCGTCGCCTGGAGACGATCGGCCGCCGCGCGAACGGCGAAGAGTTTCCCGTCGAGGTGACCATCGATCGCGTCGGTCGCGGCGACGATCAGACGTTCACCGCATTCCTCCGCGACATCTCCGAGCGCAAGCGATCGCAGGCCGAGCTGGAAAATCGCGAGCAGCGTTTCCGCGCGCTCGTCGAGAAAAGCTGGAGCGGCGTGGCGCTGCTCGACGCGAACCTCGCATTCAGCTACGCCGGCGCATCCACAGAACGCCTCCTCGGCTACACCGAAGAGGACCTGGCCGGCACGAGCTTCCTCGCCTACCTCCACCCGCGCGAGCGCGAGACGCTGCGCGAGCTTCTCGGTGCGCTCGCCGCGGGATCGGCGCACGAGTCACAGGCGGAGCTGCGCTTCCGTCATCGCAGCGGCGTCTGGATCTGGCTTGAGGCGTTCGCGCAGAACATGCTGCACGAACCGAGCGTCGGCGCGATCGTGCTCAATTACCGCGACGTCACGCAACGCAAGGCAACCGAGAAGCAGCTCGAATATCAGGCCTACTACGACGCGCTCACCGGCCTTCCGAACCGGCTGCTGTTCCGCGACCGCGTGGTCAACGCGCTCGCGCAAGCGAATCGAAACCGCCGCGGTGTGGCGGTGATGTATCTCGATCTCGATCATTTCAAGCTGGTCAACGACAGCCTCGGACACTCGCTCGGCGACGCGCTGCTGTCCGAAGTCGCGGCGCGCCTGCAAAGCTGCGTGCGCGCGTCCGACACGATCTCGCGCCTCGGCGGCGACGAATTTACGATCCTGCTCATCGATACATCGAGCAGCGAGGCCATCGCCGGCGTGGCGCGCAAGATCCTGCAGTCGTTCGCGCACCCGATCCGCGTCGAAGGTCACGAGTTGTTCGTGACCGCATCGATCGGCATCAGCATCTTCCCCGGCGACGGCGAAGACGTGGAGACGCTGCTCCGATGCGCCGACAGCGCGATGTACCGCGCCAAGGAGCTGGGCCGCAATCAGGCGCAGATGTTCACGGCCAGCATGAACGAGCGCTACGGCCGCCGGCTCGCGCTCGAACAAAGTCTGCACCACGCGTTGGAACGCGACGAACTGGTGCTGCACTACCAGCCGATCTTCGACCGCAACCGCAAGAAGATCGTGTCGCTGGAAGCATTGGTTCGATGGGACCATCCCGAGCGCGGCCTGGTGCAGCCGGCCGAGTTCATCGGCCTCGCGGAAGAAACGGGATTGATCGTGCCAATCGGCGAGTGGGTACTGCGCCGCGTCTGCCACGATCTGCGCGAATGGCGCGGCAGCGGCCTGCCGCCGATGCGCGTCGGCGTGAACATCGCCGCGCCGCAGTTCCAGCAACTCAGTTTCGCGCTCGTGGTCGGCAGCATCCTGCGCGAATACAGCTGCGATCCCGCGATGCTGGAGCTGGAGATCACGGAAACGGTCGCCGTGCAGAACATCGAGACGACGACGAACGCGATGCGCGATCTGAAAGAGCTCGGCATCCGCATCGCCATCGACGACTTCGGCACCGGCCAGTCGTCGCTCGTCTACCTGAAGCGCTTCCCCATCGACACGGTGAAGATCGACCGCGCCTTCGTTCGCGATGTGACGACGGACGAATCGGCAGCGGCGATCGTCTCGTACGTGATCAACCTCGCGCACACGCTGCGGCTCGCGGTCGTCGCCGAAGGCGTGGAGACGGAAGCGCAGTGGTCGTTCCTGAAGTTGAACGCCTGCGATCAGATGCAGGGATTTCTCTTCAGTCAGCCGCTGCCGGCCGATGAAGCCGAGGCCTTCATGCGGAACGAACTGACAAAGTTCAGCTCGCGCGAGACGCCGCGGCCTGTGTAGAGTTTTGCGGTTTCCTCGGGGAGCGTTTGATCGCGGCGCGCCTGAACATATGGCGTGATCCGGTGGATCACCGTGTGATCCGCATGATTCACCGTGTGATCCGACGGATCACCGCGTGATCCGGCTGACTCACCGTGTGAGCCGACGGATCACAGCGTGAGCCGGGTGACTCACCGCGTGAGCCGGGTGACTTACCGCGTGAGCCGGATGACTCACCGCGTGAGCCGGATGACTCACCGCGTGAGCCGGGTGACTCACCGCGTGAGCCGGATGACTTACCGCGTGAGCCGGATGACTCACCGCGTGAGCCGGATGACTCACCGCGTGAGCCGGGTGACTCACCGCGTGAGCCGGGTGACTCACCGCGTGAGCCGGGTGACTCACCGCGTAAGCCGATCGATTCACGGCGTAAGCCGGCTGACTCACCGCGTAAGCCGGCTGACTCACCGCGTAAGCCGGCTGACTCACCGCGTAAGCCGGCTGACTCACCGCGTGAGCCGGGTGACTCACCGCGTAAGCCGATCGATTCACGGCGTAAGCCGGGTGACTCACCGCGTAAGCCGGGCGGATCATGGCGTGAGCCGCGTGATTCACCGCGTGAGAAGTCGGATCACACGGTGAACCGGCCACCGTAACGTCGTGACTCATCGCGACGCTCGATCCTCGCACGATTCACGACACACTTCGCCAAACGCTGCGAGGCGTCACGATTTCACACCACCATCCCAAAGGTGTGGCCTTGCCACTTCCTGCAAAGCGCTTCGCACGAAACGGGAGACGCATGACTCACGAACCGCTATCCTTCGCGGCCATGCGCCGCATCGCTTTCGCACTTCTTCTTCTCGCCGCATCCTTCGTTCACGCGCAGCAGCAGCGCGATGACGCATTGCTCGATGACCTCGACCGCGTTCGAACATTCAACGCCGTCGCCATCTCGCCCGATGGTCATCACGTCGCATGGTCGGTGCAGGGCATCGGCATCACCACCGCGACGACCGCGGGCATGGATGTCCACCTTCTTCCCGGAGACGGCGACGATCACTACGTGGCCTGGTCGCCTGACTCGCAGACGCTCGCCACCGTCAGCGACGCCGGCAAGGATCAACGCCAGATTTTCGTGACGCACGTCGGCGGCACGCCGGTGCGCATCACGAACGTGCGCGGCTATCTCGCCGAGCCGCAGTGGTCGCCGGACGGCAAATCCATCGCGTTCCTCTTCATCGAAAACGCCGCCCGCGCGGCCGGACCGCTGGTGGCGATGTCGCGCGCGGTCGGCGCGATCGAGGAGCACATCGACGAACAGCGCGTGGCCATCGTCGACGTCGCCACGAAGAAGGTTCGCATCGTCACACCGGCGGATATGTACGTCTACCACTTCGGCTGGTCGCCGGACGGCAAACAGCTCGTGGCCGAGGCCGCGCCTGGGTCGGGAGATAACAATTACTGGATTGCCAAGCTGCACGTCGTTGACGTCGCCGCGGCGACCATGCGTCCGATCTACACGCCGCAACTGCAACTCGCGGAGCCGCGCTGGTCGCCGGACGGAAAATCGATCGCCTTCATCGAAGGATTGATGAGCGACGAAGGCTCGACCGGCGGCGATCTCTTCGTCATCCCTGCCGCCGGTGGTACCGCGCGCAACGTCACGCCCGATCTCAAAGCGTCCGTGACGTCATTCGCCTGGACGGCCGCGGATCGCATCACGTTCGGCGAGAACGTCGCCGGCGAGTCGGCCATCGTTCGCGTTGACACGACAAACGGTTCGATGGAAACGCTCTGGCACGGCGAAGAGTTCGTGACCAGCCACGACGTCATCGGCGCCTCGCTCGCCAACGACGGCATCACTTCCGCCGTCATTCGCAGCAGTTTCAAAAGCGCTCCCGACGTCTGGACCGGCCGCGTCGGCGACTGGAAGCGCGTCTCCACCACGAACGCATCCGCGCGCGCGACCTGGGGCGAAGCGCGCTCGATCCGCTGGAAGAGCGATACGTACGACGTGCAGGGCTGGCTCCTCGCGCCCGCGGAGATCGACGCCGCGCGCAAGTACCCGCTCATCGTCTGGATCCACGGCGGTCCCGCATCCGCGTCGCTCGCGAAGTGGCCCGAGAATCGCGCGGCGCTTCTCTCCCGCCGCGGCTACTTCGTCTTCTTCCCCAATCCGCGCGGCAGCTACGGACAGGGCGAAGCGTTCGCGCGCGCGAACGTGAAGGATTTCGGCTACGGCGATCTGCGCGACGTGATGAGCGGCATCGACGCCGCCGCCGCGTCCAACCCGATCGACACTACCCACCTCGGCATCTGGGGCTGGAGCTACGGCGGCTACATGACCATGTGGACCGTCACGCAGACGACGCGTTTCAAAGCCGCCGTGGCTGGCGCCGGCATCGCCAACTGGCAGAGCTACTACGGCGAAAACGACATCGACGCCTGGATGATCCCCTACTTCGGCGCCTCCGTTTACGACGACCCTGCCGTCTACGCGCGCAGCGCGCCGATCACCTTCATAAAGAACATCAAGACGCCGACGCTCGTCCTGGTCGGCGAGCGCGACGGCGAATGCCCCGCCCCGCAATCCTTCGAGTTCTGGCACGCCCTCAAAACCCTCGGCGTCGAAACCCAACTCGTCGTCTACCCCGACGAAGGCCACCGCATCGCCAAGAAAGAACACCAGCGGGATATCGCAAGGCGGCTGGTCGGGTGGTTCGACAGCCATCTGCGATAGCGATACGGAGGCGCGCAGTAAAAAAGGCTTGATCACCACAAAGACACAAAGAGCACAAAGAGTCCCCTTTGTGTCCTTTGTGTCTTTGTGGTGAAAAGCCTTTTTGGCAGCACGCTTCCCCGCGCATCCGTATGCCGTGACTTCGTCGCAGCCTTCCACTTGGGATTGGTTCGGCCCCCACCTGCGTTAGACGGCGCATGAAACGGTTCCTGCTCCTCGGCATCTTCGTCGCTGCTCCTGCATTCGCCGACACGCTCACGTTCAACGTCGTCGGCATCGACTGCGCTTCGTGCGCGCCTCCGGTGAAGAAGGCGCTGGCCTCGGTGGCAGGCGTCACGAACGTCTCCGTCAATGTGAAAGCGAAGACGGCGACGGTCGAAGTGCCGTCCGGATTCGAGAAGGCGAAGCTGCGCGAGGCATTGTCGAACGCCGGCTTCGACGCCACGTTTCCGGGCGAGAAGCGGAACGACATCCAGCCGCTGCCCGCCGACATCGTCAAGACGCTCGACATCGTCCGCTACGACGGCAAGTCGGCGCTCGATCTGACGAAAGTCCTAGCGCCGGGCAAGATCACCATCGTCGATTTCTACGCCGACTGGTGCGGCCCGTGTAACGTGCTCGAATCGCGGCTGGAGCGCTACATGGTCGCGCATCCCAATCTGGCTATCCGCCGCGCTGACATCGGCAAATGGAACAACGCCGCCGCCGCGCAGGCCACACACCTCGGCGCCGAAGCCCTCCCCTACATTCGCGTGTACGACGCGCACGGCAAATTCGTGATGTCGGTGACCGGCGGGATGTGGGACGAGGTTCTCGCGGCGATTGAGAAGGCCGTACGATGAGAAAAGCAAATGTTGAATGCTCAGTGTTGAATGTTGAATGTTGAATGAAAGGCCGAAGGCGCGCAGATGACATTCAACATTGAACATTCAACATTCAACATTCAACATTCAACATTGAGGATGCGCCCCATCCTGCTGTTTCTTGCGCTGATCCTGTTCGCATCCTCCCTATTTGCCTGACCCGCCTGAGCGAATCCAAACCTCTCCGGCGGAGCGGGTCAGACCAGCATCATCGGCGCCGAGCATTGGCGCGTGTCGCTCACCGCGGCAGAAGGAACGTTCCTGACATCGCACGTCGCGGAGTGTCCCGACGTCGCGCCGGAATGTGCGACGACGTTCATCCCGCCGCACAAGCATGTCGTCTCCATCGGCCTCACGCATCTCGAACTGCAGGCGGACTACGGACTCGGGCACGGCGCGCAGCTCACGTTGCGAATGCCGTACGACGTGAAGGCGATGCGCGTCCGCTACACGACGTTGACCGGCGAGCCGTTCGTGCCGCCGTACGGCGACATCCACCACCGCACCGAAACGCTCAACGGCATTTCCGATCCATCCCTCGGCATCGATTGGTCGCCGCGGCAGGACTGGCTCTTCGGACTCGGCACCACGCTTCCGATCGGCCGCATCGTTCCTGATCCGATCGCGCTCGGCCGCGAAGGAAAGACGCACGAACACATCCAGTTCGGCAGCGGAACGTTCGAGCCGCGCATCGCCGCGCAGTGGAGTCACAGTCAGCTCTTCGCGCGCGCCGAAGCGAAATTGAGCGTGTATGAAAACCGGAACGGATACCGCGCGCCGACGACCTTCACCTGGTCGCTCGGACGCAGCTTCCGCGCCGGCGGCATCGCCATCACGCCGAGTCTCGACGGCCAGTACCAGACCCTCGGACGTTGGAGCGGAGTCGTCGACGAAGGCAGCGGCTTCGAAGACGGCGGCGCGCGGTTGCAGGTCTCGCTGCCGTGGCGCGGCGTGACGATTTCACCCGGCGTCTATCACCAACTCTGGTCGCATGGGTTCGATGAACAGACGTTTCGGCAGAAGACGACTTGGTCGCTATCGGTGTCGCGCACCTTTTAAAGCCGGCTACGCGCGCATCGTGTCGGGACGCCAGGTCTTGATCTGCTTCTTGATGTCTTCGCGGCTCTTCAGTTTTCCGTCGAGAACCGAGCGCGTCAGGCCGGCCACTTCGTCATCGCAACAGAAGCGGAGTGCGATCAGCTGGCCGCTGGATAGCTCGCCGACGCGGCCGCGCAGATCGTCGGGCAGGCAGCGTTGGAGGCGCAGAGTCTCTTCGAGTTTGATCAGGCGGTCCTGAACGGTGAGCACCATGACGCGCGCCGCGAACGCGAGTCCGAGCAGCGCCAGTGCGACCACGACTTCCCACCACACCAGCCGCGCACCGCGATGCATCCACGCGTAGATGATGCGGACGACCAGGTTGATGCCGAGGATCGGAATAGCGAAGAAGTGGAACAGCGGAAAGAACCGGCGATGCGTGCCATAGGACTGCGTTGCTTCGGCCATTGGACGAGCCCTCCTCTTTCGATGAGGATCGCACGCCCGTCAATGCACAGCCCGCCGCCGCGGAGCGATCGGCGGAACCGTGATCCGGATTTCGTCCGAGGGAACGCCGCACACGAACGAGTATGGCAACTGCGGATCGGAAGAGTTCTCGATCACGTGAACCTGGTAGCGATAGGCGACGCCGGGATGGACGGTGATATCGATGAAGGCCGTCGTCGAGTCAGAGAGGCGCACCAGGAACGTCATCGGACCGTTTCCTTCCGCACGCATCACGTCCATCAGTCCGAATGACGGCTTCACTGCCTGCAACTGCAGTTTCACTTTCGATCCGACGATCGATGCGGTCACCGCGGGCGCAAGCGGACGGCCGTAGTCGCGCGCCGAGAAACATGCGCCGGCTCCCGCCGGAACGATCTGCATGCCGAGGCGGCTGCGGCCGTAGGCGACGTCGGCAGCGGGAACGCCGAAGCAGTTTCCGGATCGCGCCCAGACGCGAATACGATTCGGCGCCGCGGTGCCCCAGCGGATCGGATCGACGTAGAAGAATTTCTGCGAGCGCCCCGGCGGCACGTCGAATTCGACGAGCGTGAAGTCTGCCGTCGCGCAGGTATTCGGAGCCGGGCACGACGCGTTCGGCGTGTCGATGAGCGTGTTGCAGTTTGCCGCGCGACCATCCTGGTAGATCGCTTCGACCGTCAGCGTGATGATGCCGCTCGTGTCGCTGCGATTGTCGATCTCGACATAGCCGTCGCCAAAGGCTGTGTAGTCGTCGAGCTGCGTTCGCGTGTTGTCGTCGATCGGAGCGGCCGGCAGCGTCGTATCGAGCAGCAGATCGTATTTGCCGCACGCCGGCGTCCCGCCCAACCCGCCCGTCCCGCCGCTGGCGCCCTCGCTGATGACGAGGCAATTCAGCGGCTGGTGCTCGACGCCGAAC
>Ga0157375_10000201_pt1 | contig 55923 bp, 53 predicted proteins | sample M35metaG_FD_115311 | JGI IMG/M metagenome (GOLD analysis project Ga0157375, IMG submission 115311) | Miscanthus rhizosphere microbial communities from Kellogg Biological Station, Michigan, USA - M3-5 metaG | ecosystem: Host-associated > Plants > Roots > Rhizosphere > Soil | place: USA: Michigan...
AGCTTTCGAATCACGGGACTCTCGCCCGAGCCCTTCCGCCATCTGTTCGGTCTGCCCGACGAGGAGCTGCGCCGCCTGGGCGCAAGGCGTTATGTCGTCGACGCGAAGCCCGGATTCCCCGATCGCATCGAGGTCCGCGACGCCGAGCCCGGCGAGACGGTCCTCCTCGTGAACCACACGCACCAGCCCGCCGACAATCCGTACCGCGCGAGCCACGCCATCTTCGTCCGGGAGGGCGCCGACTCGCCGTGCGACGTCGTGGACGAGGTCCCCGAGGTGATGCGCCGGCGCCTGCTCTCCCTGCGTGCGTTCGACGGCGACGACCTCATGATCGACGCGGACGTCGTCGACGGGGAGCGCGCAGAGGAGATGATCGGCCGGCTCTTCGAAGACCCCCGCGTCGCCTACATCCACGCGCACTACGCCAAGCGCGGCTGCTACGCGGCGCGAATCGACCGGGTGATCGGCGCCTGAAAGGGAATCGCGGCAAGGCTATTGCACCTTCGTCCCTCCGGGAGGTGCTCATGCGGCGGCGATTCGGAACGAGCCCGGCGCGGGCCGCTCTCCGGGGACTGGTCGGCGGCGCCGCCGGCACCCTCGCGATGGAGGGGTACTGGAAGGCGCTCGGCGCGCTCACCGGTTACGACCCGAGGCAGAGCAAGCAGAGCCGGAAGAAGAATCCGCCGAGGTCGGCCGATCTGTCGCTCGTCGGCCACCCGAGCCGGAAGGGCGAGGATTCGACGGAGACCGTGGGCCGGATCGCCTACGAGGCCGTCGCCGGCGAGTCGCCGCGCTCGCCGAAGACACGCAAGGCGCTGGGGAAGACGGTCCACTGGAGCTATGGGACGCTCCAAGGCGGCCTCTACGGGGCCGCGCGCCGGCGGGCAGACGTCCCCGACCTCCTGGGGGGCGCCGCGTTCGGGACCGCGCTCTGGGGAATCAGCGTGCTGGTGCTGCCGCTGCTCGGCCTGGGCAAGGGGCCCAATGCCTATCCCGCGAGGAAGCATGCGGCGGAGTGGGGCGCGCACGTGGTCTACGGGCTGACCGCGGCCGCGGTCGCGCAGGCGTTGAGCCGGCTGCCCTGAATCCTTCGGCGGAGAGGCCTAGAGGATCTCCACCAGCTGCGACCAGCAGCCCGTCCCGGTGTGCGTCGTGACGCAGACCTGGTACTTGCCGGCCGCCGTTCCCATCGGGACCGTGCCGTTGATCTGGATCCTGGTCCGATCGTCGCCGCTCGCCAGAATCACGTTCGTCAGGGTCGCCTTGACGACACTGCCCTGACGAATGTCGAAGGTCGCGGTCTGATCGAAGTGCGTCCCGATGATGATCAGGACGCCGCCCGCGACCTCCGAGGTGGGCTGGATGTCGGCCACGGCGGGGACCGGACCGGGATTCGTCGTCATGTCGTTGTGGCTGCAGCGGCCCGACGCGAGACTCGCGAGCGCGAGCAGGACGGCGAGGATTCTGGGGTTACGCATGGCGCCTCCGCTCGGAAAGCCCTGTGGCTTCAGTCTACGCCCGTTTTGGTTAGAATCCCTTCGCTTGAGCTCTCACGCCTTCAACTACGGCGACCTGAAAATCTTCTCGGGTCGCGCGCACCCGGCCCTGGCCCAGGAGATCTGCGCCTACCTGGGCATCCCGCTCGGGGAGCTGACGCTCTACAACTTCTCGGACGGCGAGGACTACTGCCAGATCGACGAGAACGTCCGCGGCGCCGACGTGTTCGTCGTCCAGCCGACCTGCTCGCCCGTCAACGACCACGTCATGGAGCTCCTGATCCTGCTCGACGCTTTCCGCCGGTCCTCCGCCTCGCGCCTGACCGCGGTGATGCCGTACTTCGGCTACGCGCGTCAGGACAAGAAGGACAAGCCGCGCGTGCCGATCGCGGCGAAGCTCATGGCGGACCTCCTGACGGCGTCGGGGGCCGACCGGATCCTGACCATGGACCTGCACACCGCCCAGATCCAGGGCTTCTTCAACATCCCGGTGGATCACCTCTTCGCGGCGCCGGTCCTGCTCGACGCCATTCGCAAGATGGAGCTCGAGGACCTCGTCATCGTCTCGCCGGACGTCGGCGGCCTGACCCGGGCCCGGGCCATCGCCAAGCGCCTCGACGCCGCCCTGGCGGTCATCGACAAGCGGCGGACCGGGAAGAACGAGACCGAGATCCTGAATGTCGTCGGCGAGGTCGAGGGCAAGGACGTCCTGATTCTGGACGACATCGTCGACACGGCAGGTACGCTTTGCCAGGCGGAGGCCGCGCTGAGGGCCCAGGGGGCCCGGCGGACGTACGCGGCTGCGGTGCACGGGGTGTTCTCGGGCCCCGCCCTGGAGCGGATCAATGCCTCCGGGCTCGAGAATCTCCTGGTGACCAATACCATCCCTGTGGAGGCGGCCATGGCCCGCGCGCCCCGGATCCGGTCCCTTTCGGTCGCCCCGCTCCTGGGGGAGGCCATCCAGCGGATTCACGAAGGGACTTCCGTTTCTTCGCTTTTTGTGTAGAATCCGCCTCTTTGCGCGGGGTTTCCCCCGCGGGGTAAGGCCATGAAGACCATCGAGCTCAACGTCGAGAAACGCTCGACGACCGGAAAGAACGAGGCCCGGCGCAGCCGGGTGGACGGCCGCATCCCGGGCGTCGTGTACGGCGCCGGGAAGCCCAACGTGTCCATCTCCGTCGGCCACAAGGAGCTGTCGGACGTGTTCCGCGAGGGCGCCGGCGAGAACGCCATCTTCCTGCTGAAGCTGGCGGGATCGGACCAGAGTCGGCACGCCATGATCCGCGAGCTGCAGCGCCATCCGGTGTCGCGCAAGCCCGTGCACATCGACTTCGTGCGCGTCCTCATGGACGTGAAGGTCACGGTCAGCGTGCCCATCGAGGTCGTCGGCGTCGCCAAGGGCGTCAAGACGGACCAGGGCATCCTGGACGTCGTCACGCGCGAGATCGAGATCGAGTGCCTCCCGGCCGACATCCCCGCCCACATCGCGGTGGACGTGACGGAGCTCGCGATCGGCGACGCGATCCGCGTCTCCGAGCTGCCGGCGATGCCGGGCGTCACCGTCGTCGACAACCCGGAGAAGGTCATCGTCCACGTCACGCACCCGATGCGTGAGGAGGAGCCCGCCGCCGCGGCCGCCGAGGGCGCCGTCGCCGAGCCGACCGAGCCCGAGGTGCTGAAGAAGGGCAAGGCCGTGAGCGAGGAGGAGGGCGCGGAGGAGGCCGCCCCGGCGAAGAAGGAGAAGGAAAAGGAGAAGTAGTCTCTGCACGCGATCGTCGGCCTCGGGAATCCGGGGGGCGACTACGAGGACACCCGGCACAACGCGGGGTTTCGGGTCGTCGAGAGGTTCGCGGAGCAGGAGGGAATCCGGATCCGGTCGCGCGAGTGCTCCTCGCGCGTCGGCCGGGGCAGGGTGGGTCAGACGCACGTTCTGCTCGCGCTGCCGCAGACGTACATGAACGCCTCGGGTGAGGCGGTTCGCGCTCTTTGCCAGAAACATGACGTTGACCCGACGGCGCTGTGCGTCGTGGTCGACGAGATCGACCTGGCTCTCGGCCACCTGCGGATGCGGGCCCGGGGGTCCGGCGGCACGCAGAAGGGGCTCCGCTCCGTCGTGACCCATCTCGGGACGATGGAGTTTCCCCGGCTGCGCGTCGGCATCCGCGGCGAGCGGTACTCGCGGCAGGATCGTGACCTCGGCGACTACGTGCTGGAGCCCTTCGCAAAGGCCGAGCGGACGCTCTTCGACGAAACCGTCGAACGCGCCGTGGACGCGCTGCGCCTCTGGGTCAAACAGGGGATCGAGGCCGCGATGCGGCACTCGAACGTTCAACCTTCCTCTCCGGACCGCCTCGATCCGGATTGATATCCATGAGGAGGACATCATGAGGCTGTACGACATCGTCGTGCTGGTCACCCCGGACCTGACCGACGAAGACGCGAGCAAGCTCGCGGGCGAATACAAGAAGATCCTGACCGACGGTGGGGCCACCGTGGTCAAGGAGGAGCCGTGGGGGCGGCGCCGGCTGGCGTTCCCCATCGGCCGCAAGCGCGAGGCCCACTACGTCTACTGGCAGGTGGACGCGCCGCCCGCCGCGGTGGCCGAGGCCGAGCGGCGCATGGGACTCTCCGACCAGGTCCTCCGGCACCTCGCGGTGCGCGTGGATGAGGAGCTCAAGCGCGCCGGCAAGATGGCGGAGCGCCTGAAGGCGAAGGCCGCCAAGCGTCCGCCCCGTCCGCCCGCGCCTCCGGTGGATTCCGCGGCCGCTGCGCCCGCGGCATCGCCGGCATCGCCCGCAGCGCCCGCAGCGCCCGCCGAGAGCGCCGAAAGGAGCGCCGAGTCATGAGAATGGGAGGACCCGGAGGCGGCCGCTCCGGCAGCCGCGACGCGAAGGGACGCGACGGCAAGGGCGGACCGCGCAAGAAGTTCTTCGTCCGCCGGCGCAAGGTCTGCAAGTTCTGCGCGGAGAAGCTCGAGTACATCGACTGGAAAGACGTGAAGCTGCTGCAGGGCTTCATCCCGGAGCGCGGCAAGATCCTGCCGCGTCGCATCTCGGGAACCTGCGCGCTGCACCAGCGGAAGCTCCAGACGGCGATCAAGCGCGCGCGTTCGATCGCGCTTCTGCCATACGCGACGGACTGATCGGAGCCCGGTCCCGCTCCGAGTCCCAGGAAGCCCGGTGAGCCCCATGGAAAGCGCCGAGCCCTCGCCGCTGCAGAGCGCGACGGGTCGATTCGAGATTCCGCTCGCGGCCCTGTCGGCCGCGGGGTGCTTCTCGGCGATCTTCCTCGTTCCGCTCATCGGCCCCCTCGGCGTCGCCTTCGCCTCCGTCCCGACCGTGCGGCTCGCGCACCGCCGCGGCTTCCTCGCGGGAGCGCTCGCGTGCGCGCTCGCGGCCGCGGTCGTGTTCGGCGTGACCTGGGCGATCGGGGACCTCGCGGAGTCGATCGCGATGACTCTCCTCGCCGGCGCCGTGACGGTGCTGCCGACGGCGAGCGTCGCCTTTCTCCGAGCGGGCTCCGATCCCTCCCGCTGTTATCTCGGCATCGTGCTGGCGGGATGCGCCGTCCTCGGCGCACTGTTCGCCGCGGCGGCGAACGGGCCGGGGCCGTCGCTGTCGTCCGAGGCCGTGGCGTCCTTCGACCGCATGACACCGACGGTCGTGGACTCGTACTCGAAGAGCGGCGCCGACGCCGCGACGGTCGCGAGCGTGCGCGCCATGCTGGCGGGCGCGAAGGAGCTCGCCAGCCGGTACCTTTGGGGGATCTTCGGCGCGCTCTGGGTGCTCGGGGCCGCCGTCGCGTTCTACGGGGGAGCCTACGGCGCGCGGCCGAGCACGACGGCGGCCGCCGTGCAGTACAGCGAGCTCCGGGTGCCCCCGCTCGCGGCCTCCCTGTTCGTGGCGAGCGGGGCGCTCTTCGCGGTGGGGGCGGGGGAGCTCCGCCGGGCGGCGGGCAACCTGCTGCTGCCCCTCGTGGCCTTGTATTTCGTGGCCGGCCTCTCTATCATCTGCCACTTCCTCCGGAGATGGGTCCGGGCGCGGTTTCTCCGGGCGGGTTTGTACGTCCTGGCGGGCTACTTCCCGATCAACGTCGCGGTGGCGTTGATGGGTCTGTTCGATTGGTACGTCGATTTTCGCCGGCGCGGCGAGGGCATTCGCGGCGACGGCGATGCGAAAGGGTCATAGGAGACACCATGAAAGTCATTCTGGCCGACGACGTCCGCGGGCTGGGTCACCGCGGCGACACCGTCAACGTGAAGCCTGGCTACGCCCGCAACTTCCTCTTCCCGCAGGGCACGGCCTACGAGGCGACGGACGCCAACCTGCGGAGGCTCTCCGAGGAGAAGAAGAAGTACGACCAGAAGATGTTCCACGAGAAGGGCGTCGCCGAGGAGGTCGCCAAGAAGGTGGAGGGCACGACGCTGGTCATCACGAAGAAGGCCGGCGAGGAGGACCAGCTCTACGGCTCGGTGACCTCGTCGGACATCGCCGACGCGCTGGCCGCCCGGGGCATCGAGGTCGACCGGCGGCGCGTCGAGCTCGCGGAGCCCATCCGCCGCATCGGCACCCACACGGTCCACGTCCGGCTGCATCGCGACGTCGTCGCGACGCTGATGGTGGACGTCCAGCCCTCGAACCCGACGCCCTCGTCCGCGGCCTGATCGGCAGCGGCCGCCGCCGGTCTTCCGGGAGCGTCGCGCCTCAGCGAGACGGCTTCGGTGTGGGCGCGGCCGCGGCGCCCGAGGCCGGCGCTCCCGCGGCCGGAGCCGCTCCCGGAGTTCCCGCCCCTCCGTCGTCCTCGCCCGACTCTCCCTTCTTCGGGACGTAGAACGGCTGCTGCAGCGACCAGGGGAGGCGCGAGATCTCCTGCGAGCGCGTGCTCCACTCCTCGGTCGGTTGTGAGCCGCTGACGAACGCCTCGAGGACGGGGATCGGGCTGTCCGCCGTCGCCTTCAGTCCCGTGTCGTAGTCGATCGGCGTGAAGACGATGTTCGGCGGGACCTCGAAGTCCTCCTGCGGGTCGATGCGTCCGTTGTCGCGCATCTTCTCGAGGATGCGGATCCAGATGGGGAGCGCGACCTTGGCGCCCTCCGCGCCCTTGCCGATCGAGACCGTCTTCTGGTCGTTTCCCACCCAGACGCCGACCGTGTACCGCGGCGTCATGCCGATGAACCAGGCGTCGGTGAAGTCGTTCGTCGTGCCCGTCTTCCCGGCGATGTTCAGCTTGAGGCCGGCGCGCGCGATGGCCGGTCCGGCCGTGCCGCGCTGCGTCACGCCGCGGAGGATCTGGAGCAGCTGGAAGGAAGTCTGCGGGCTCTCGACCTCCCGCGGGTCGGGGTGCGCCTGCTCGAGGACGTCGCCGTTGCTGTCGGTGATCCGCTCGATGAGGTAGGGCGTGAACGCCAGGCCCTGGTTCGCGAAGATCGAATAGGACGACACGAGCTCGATGAGGCTGACCTCGAAGGCGCCCAGCGCGAGCGACGGGTACGGGTGGAGCTCCTGGCGCACGCCCAGCCGGTGCGCCGTGTCGATGACGTTGGAGAGGCCGACCATCCGCCCCACCCGCACGGCCGGGATGTTCATCGAGTGCTCGAGCGCCTTGCGGAAGGTCACGATCCCGTGGAACTTGCCGTCGTAGTTCATGGGCCGGTACGGCGGCTGGCGGGGATCGATCGTGATCGAGAGCGGCCCGTCGAAGACCGTGTCGGCGCCGGTGTAGCCCTGTTCGAGCGCCGTCAGGTAGACGAACGGCTTGAACGCCGAGCCCGCCTGCCGCAGGGCCTGCGTCGCGCGGTTGAACTTGGTCTGCGACCAGTCGGAGCCGCCGACCATCGCGCGGATCGCGCCGCTCGAGTTCTCCAGGATCATGACCGCACCCTCCTCGCGCGGCTCCTGGTCGAGGCCCAGCTCGAGGCTGCCGGACTTGTTCTTCTGCACGGAGACCGTGATCAGGTCGCCGGGGTGGAGGATCTTGCTGGCCGCCGTGGACCCCGTCCAGGCGACGTTGGCGTTGGGGAGGGACCAGGACTGGCCGCCGATGCGGACTTCCGCGCCGGCCGCCGTCAGTTTCGTCACGACTCCGCGGACGCTGACGCCGTCGGCGATCTTGACGCCCTCCCAGCTCGGGTCGACGTAGGTGTCGAGCGAGCGGTAGCCCTCCGCCGTGAGGTTGCGGGGCTTGTGGAAGCCGTGCTTTCGCGAGATCGCGCGGAGCCCCCAGCCCAGCGCCTCCTCCGACCACGCCTGCATCTCCGGGTCGAGCGTCGACTCGACGCGCAGGCCGCGTCGATAGAGGTCCTTCTCGCCGTACGTTCGCTCGAGGTACTGCCGGATCTCCTCGCAGTAGTACGGACCGATGATCGACTCCGGCAGGAACGGCGACTTCGGCAGCGGCTCCGCCTCGGCGGCGACGCGCTCGGCCTCCGAGATGAAGCCCGCCGAGTGCATCCGGCGCAGCGCCGTCGACCGCCGCGCCCGGGCGAGCGCCGGGTTGCGGAACGGCGACTGGTCCTCGGGGCGCTGCACGATGCCCGCGAGGAGCGCCGCCTCGGCGAGCGACACCGCCGAGACGCTCTTGCCGAAGTAGTAGCGGCAGGCGGCCTCGACGCCGTAGTTGCCGTGGCCCAGGTAGATCTCGTTCGCGTACATCGTCAGGATCTGGTCCTTCGAGTACCGGCGCTCGATCTCGAACGCCACGAGGGCCTCGTTGATCTTGCGCGAGAGGGTCTTGTTGGGCGAGAGGAAGATCGCGCGGGCGAGCTGCTGCGTCAGCGTGGATCCGCCCTGCGCGTAGCCGCCGGCCTGGACGTTGGTGACGAGCGCGGAGAAGGTGCGGGGCAGGTCCACGCCGCCGTGGCGGTAGAAGTTCTTGTCCTCCGTCGCCACGATCGCATTGCGCACGACGGCGGGGATCGCCGAGCGCGGTACGAGGATGCGCCGCTCGATGGCGTAGCGGGCGATCGTCGAGCCGTCGCGCGCCACGATCTCGGTGATGATGTCGGGACGGTAGGTCGCCAGCTGGGAGCCTCGCGGCACGCGGACGAACTCGGTGGCGTAGCCGCCCGCGACGCTGCCGAGCAGCGCGACCACGGGAAGGGGAAGGATCGCCACCAGGAAGCGCCCCAGGGACCGCACGGTCCGATTGTGAGGCAAGCGGTCCCGTTATGCTATAAGCGGGTGCTCCGTGAGCGTCCCCCTCCCGTCCCTCCCGCGGACCGATCTCCTCTCCGGCGTGACGCCGTGAGCCCGCGTCCCGGCTCGACGGAGAAGCCGCCGAGATCTCCCGATTCCTTCGCCAAGCCCGCGACGTACCTGGACGCCCAGGCGCGCGCCGGCGGCCGGTTCAAGCTCGTCACGGATTTCGCTCCGCAGGGGGACCAGGCCCAGGCGATCGAACGCCTCGTGGCCGGACTCCGGGACGGCCGCCCCGACCAGGTGCTCCTCGGCGTGACGGGCTCGGGCAAGACGTTCACGATCGCGAAGACGATCGAGGCGGTCAACCGGCCGACCCTCGTGCTCTCCCACAACAAGACCCTGGCCGCCCAGCTCTACCAGGAGTTCCGGAGCTTCTTCCCCGAGAACGCCGTCGAGTACTTCGTCTCCTACTACGACTACTACCAGCCGGAGGCGTACGTGCCGCAGACCGACACGTACATCGAGAAGGACGCGTCCCGAAACGACGAGATCGACAAGCTCCGGCTGGCCGCCTCGAAGGCGCTCTTCGAGCGGCGCGACGTGATCGTGGTGTCCTCGGTGTCCTGCATCTACGGCCTCGGCGCGCCCGAGACCTACTACGACATGCTCGCGTACCTCGAGGTCGGAGACGCACAGGGAATGCCCGCGCTCCTCGCGCGGCTGGTGGAGATGCAGTACGAGCGGACCTCGATGGACGTGACGCGCGGGACGTTTCGGGTGCGTGGCGACGTCCTGGAGATCCAGCCGGCGTACGAGGACACCGCCGTGCGCGTCGAGTTCTTCGGCGACGAGATCGAGAAGATCTCCCGCACGGATCCGATCCGCGGCACGCCGCTCCAGCGCCTGCAGCGCCTCGCGCTCTATCCCCGCACGTTCTACGCCACGCCCCGCGAGACGATGGAGCGGGCGATCGGGTCGATCCGCCTGGAGCTCGACGCGCGGATGGCCGAGCTGACGGCGGCGGGCCGGCTGCTCGAGGCGCAGCGCCTCCACCAGCGCACGATGTTCGACCTCGAGATGATGAAGGAGCTCGGGTTCTGCAACGGGATCGAGAACTACTCGCGTCATCTCTCGGGACGCGCGCCGGGGGAACCGCCGCCGACCCTGATCGACTACTTCCCGAAGGACTTCATCCTCGTGGTCGACGAGTCCCACGTGACCCTGCCCCAGGTGCGCGGCATGTTCCACGGCGACCGCTCGCGTAAGCAGGTCCTCGTGGATTACGGGTTCCGGTTGCCCTCGGCGCTCGACAACCGGCCGCTGACCTACGACGAGTTCCGCGCCCGCCTGAACCAGGTCCTCAACGTGTCGGCCACGCCCGGCCCCGAGGAGCTCCAGCGCTCGGGTGGCGAGATCGTCGAGCAGGTCATCCGTCCCACGGGACTGCTCGACCCGGAGATCTCGGTGAGGCCGGTGAAGGGCCAGGTCGACGACCTCCTCGCCGTCGTACGCGAGGCCGCCGCGGCGGGCGAGCGGGTCCTCGTCACGACCCTGACGAAGCGCATGGCCGAGGAGCTGACCAACTACTTCTCCGAGGTCGGGGTGCGGTGCCGCTACCTGCACTCCGACATCGAAACGCTCGACCGCGTCACGATCCTCTCGGACTTCCGTCGCGGCGTGTTCGACTGCCTGATCGGCATCAACCTGCTCCGAGAGGGACTCGACCTGCCCGAGGTCGCCGTCGTCGCGATCCTCGACGCGGACAAGGAGGGCTTCCTCCGCAGCGAGACCTCCCTCATCCAGACGGCGGGGCGCGCCGCGCGGAACCTGCGGGGGCGCGTCCTGTTCTACGCGGACGCCATGACCGACTCGATGCGTCGCGCGATCGAGGAGACGGCGCGGCGGCGCGGCATCCAGGAGGCCTACAACGTCGAGCACGGCGTCGTCCCGGCGTCGATCATCAAGGAGATCGGATCGCCCCTCGTCCGCATGGCGAACCTGGACTACTACGACATCCCGACGAAGATCTCGAAGTCGGAGCTTCCCGACGCGGAGTCGATCCACCGGAGGATCGCCGACCTCGAAAAGAAGATGAAGGCGGCCGCGAAGGAGCTCGACTTCGAGACCGCCGCGGCGATCCGCGACGAGATCCGCGGGTTACGGGAGCTGGAGATCTTTCGTTGAGCCGTCGGCCCGACGGCGCCCCACACTCCAGGCCAAGATTCCGGACCGAGAACGCGGTCGCGCTGTTCGCGGCCCTCGAGACGCTGCTCCTCCTGATCCGCCACGATCGCCCCGAGGTCCTCTTCTGGTGGGACGCGCAGGGTTGGCCGCTGGTGCTCGGGCTCTGGCTCCGCGACCTCGCGCTCGCCGTGGCGGCCTTCCTCGCGGTCCGGCTCCTGATCCGGACGCTCCTGGCGGAGCCCGTCGCCGCGGCCGAGCGCTCTTCGTATGCCGTCCGGCTGACCGTGGCGGCCGCGCTGGCGGCGGTCCTCCTGACGGGCGCCGGCATCGCGCTGCGCTGGATCCTGCCCGCGGCGATTCCGCCGGGCCTGTGGGAGGACAGCGTCCTCGACGCGGAGGGCGTGCTGCGCCGGCCGCGCGGACTCCCGTGGCTCGGGGGAGAGGCCTTCGGCGTTCAGAACCGCGCCTTCACCTCGTACGTCTACCTGCACTACTGCGGGGCGCTGTTCCGCGCGTTCGGGCGCGGCGACGTCGGCTTCCTCGCGCTCTCGGCGATGGGCGGGACGCTCATGCTCCCCGCCGCCGCGTGGTTCGCCAGGGAGGTCGGCGGCTGGCGCTGCGCCATCGGGGCGCTCGGGATCGCGGCGTTCGCGCAGTGGCCGCTGCTCCTCTCCCGCTGGGGCTGGCTCGCGACGGCCATGGTCACGCTCTTGCTCCTCTCGGCGGCCGCGGCGCTCGCCGCCGTCCGGACGGGGCGGCTCTCGCTCGCGATTCTCTCCGGCCTGGCCGCGGGGCTCTCGGAGCACACGCACCCGGCCGCGCCGGCGGCCTTCGCGGGAATCGGGCTGTTTGCCCTGCTCTCGCTCCGGCGGCCGGAGCGCCGTCGTCTCGTCGCGGCCGCCTTCCTCGCCGCGTTCGTCGCGCTGGTGCCGGTCGGCGTCTTCTTCCTCCAGCACCCCGGGCACTTCGGGGGGCACCCGCGCGACGTCTCGCTCCTGCGCGTCCTCGATCTCACGCCGGGCACGACCCTCCGCAAGGCCGAGGCGCTCGTCGGCGGGTTGCTGTCGAACGTCGTCCTCTATGCCGGAATCCCGCTCTGGACCGGGGATCCCAACGCGCGCCACTCCCTGCCCGGCCGCTCCGTCGTGGACCCGCTCCTCGGCGTCGCCGCGCTCGTCGGCGTCGCGGTCAGCCTCGAGCAGTCGCGCGCCGGGAGCGAGCCGCACGCGCTCCTGCTCTGGACGGCGGCCGGGAGCCTGCTCGCGGGCATCCTCGCGTACCCCGTCGGGGCTCCGAACACGCTGCGCGCTTGTGGATTCCTCGGTCCGCTGATCGTGTTGTGCGCGCTCGGCCTGGACCGGGCGATCGTGTGGCTGCGGCCGCGCGTCCGGGCGCGGCCCGCGTTTCTCTGGGCCCTCGCGCTCGCCGTCGTGCTGGCCGTCGAGACGCCGGTCCTCTTGCGGCTCTGGCCCGAGGACCGGCGCGTCCAGGCCGCGTTCTGCTTCAACGAGACGGCCGGAGGGCGGATCCGCCGCGAGCTCGCGGACCGCGAGACCGTTCTCGACCCCGCCGTGGTCCGCAATCCGCTGGTCTTCGAGGCCCTCGCCGGCGGCACCGATCCCTCTCGTCCCATCCAGAGGATTCCTCGCGAGACGGTCGACGAGGTGCTCGCGCGGCGCCCTCCCGCGTCCTTCTGGATGGTGACCGACGCACGCGGGTTCGAGGCGTTCGCGCGGGCCGGGTGGCGATTCGCGAGGCCGGTCCCGCTCAGCCAGGAATTCCCGGAGGCGCGGATCGCGCTCGTCTGCCCGGGTTGAGGTTGCGCGGTCCCAGGTCAGGTTTTCAGCGGCTTCAGCGGTCGGGCAGGACGGGAGTCGCCGGCGGTGTCTCCGGCTTCGCGGCACCGGCGTCGGGCTTCTTCTCGGAGTGCTGATCCTTCTCCGGCGCCCCAGGCTCGGACGGCGTCGGCGCCGTCGATGCAGGCTCGGACGGCGTCGGCGCCGTGCGCGGCATCGCGAACCCGGGGTTGCGCTTGAAGAAGATGCGCGCGGCGCGCTCGGACGGATCCTCGGCGATCGAGCGCGTCACGACCTCGGGCTTGAAGCCTTCCGCCGGGACCAGCTGAACGCCGACGAGAGCGTTTCCGTTGCCCACGCGGCTGTAGGGCGACAGCGCGGCGGCGTCCGCCGGACGCAGGCCCTTCGGGATGTTGCAGGGAATGGCGGAACCGCACTCGGAGAGCGGCACCAGCTGCGCCTGCACCTCCGCGGCGACCAGCATCAGGGCCCCGACGAAGGCGGCGAGCAGCGCCGTACGCCTCATACCCCCTACAACAAGTGACAGGCCCTGGCAAATCCCGCGAGGACGAGAAGAAGTGCGGCGGAGGCCGCCGCCCAGACCGCCGTCCGCGACTTGGCGGCGAGCGGCCGCTGTCGCGTGTAGAAGCCGGTCTGCCACCGTTCGATCTCGCGACCGCACTTCGGACACACCGGCGTGCCGGGCTCCACCGGGGTGTAGCAGTACGGACATTCGTACATGGGCACGACATGATCATATCGAACCGGCTGCGAGGACTCTTGCTACACTCCCCTCGTGGCCGAGCGTCGGGCGCCGGAGAATCTCCCCGATTCCCCCGGTGTCTATCTCTTCCGGGGCGACAAGGGAAAGCTCCTCTACGTCGGCAAGGCGCGCTCGCTCAGGAAACGGATCGCGACCTACTTCGGCGGCGGCGAGGACGCCAAGACCGGGGCGTTGCTGCGCCATTTCAAGGACATCGAGACGATCGTCACGAACACCGAGCTGGAGGCGCTGCTCCTCGAGAACACCCTCATCAAGAAGCACCGGCCCCGGTACAACGTGTGCCTGCGGGACGACAAGACGTACCCGTACGTCAAGATCACGACGGGCGAGCCCTGGCCCCGCGCCCTGATCACCCGCCGCGTCCTGGAGGACGGACACTCCTATTTCGGTCCGTTCTGGGGCGGCCTCGCCCGGCGGATCATGCGCATGATCACGCGCCACTTCCAGATCCGGACGTGCACCCTCGAGATCGACGGGAACCTCCCGCGCCCGTGCCTGTACTACGACCTGCACGCATGCCTGGGCCCTTGCGTCGCCGGCCTGACCACGAAGGAGGCCTACGACGCGGCCGTCTCCGACGTCGTCCTGTTCCTCGAGGGCCGCAACCAGGAGCTGCAGGGGAGCCTCGAGCGCAAGATGCTGGCCGCGTCCGAGGCGCAGGACTTCGAGATGGCGGCCGCCTACCGCGACGCGCTCCGCACGGTCCGCGACGTCGCCGAGCGCCAGGTCGTCCAGTCCATGAAGGGCGAGAACGTCGACGTCTTCGGATTTTTCGAGTCCGGCCAGGACGTGGCGGTCGTCGTGCTCGTGGTCCGAGGGGGAGCCATCCAGGACCGGCGCGACTTCTTCTTCGAGAAGGCACAGGAGCTCGACGCCGCGCGGTTCCTGGAGGCGTTCCTGCCCCAGTTCTACGACGCGAATCCCTTCCTGCCCTCCGAGATCCACCTCCCGGTGGCCGTGTCCGATCCGGGCCTCCTCGAGGAGTTCCTCGCGGCCCGCCGGGGCGCCAGGGTCGCCGTACGGGTCCCGCAGCGGGGCGCCGCGGCCGAGCGCGTCCGGCTCGCCGAGCGCAATGCGAGCGAACGTCACCGGGTCCGCTTCCGCCGCGCGGGCGGGGACGAGGCCCTCGCGGTCGAACGGCTGTCCCGCGCGATCGGCCTCGCGATCCCTCCCCACCGCATCGAGGGCTTCGACATCTCGCACCTGCAGGGGACCGACAGCGTGGCGTCCATGGTGGTCTTCGAGGACGGGAAGCCGAAGAAGTCCGACTACCGTCTCTTCAACATCGCGTCGCAGGAGCTCCTGGCGCCGGACGATTTCAAGAGCATGGCGGAGGTCGTGGAGCGCCGCTACCGCCGCGTCCAGGAGAAGGACGGGCCGTGGCCCGACCTCGTCCTCGTGGACGGCGGCCGCGGACAGCTCCAGGCCGCGCTGACCGCGCTCGACCGCCTCGGCATCGAGCTGCCGACCGTCGGCCTCGCGAAGCGCGAGGAGGAAATCTGGGTGCCCGACCGTCCGGAGCCGATCCGCCTCTCGCGCAAGGACCCCGCGCTGCAGTGGATCCAGCGCGTGCGGGACGAGGCCCACCGCTTCGCGATCACGCGGCATCGCGCGCGGCGGGGGAAGCGGATGCGGCAGACCGGCTTGACGGAGATCCCGGGCATCGGACCCGTCCGCGCGCGCCTCCTGCTGCGGCGCTTCGGCTCGGTCGCCGCGCTGCGCGGGGCGGATCCCCGGGAGATCGAGGCCGCGGTGGGGCCGAGCACCGCGCGGGCCGTCGCCGCCTATCTCGGCGGAGCGGGGGCGCACCCTTGAAGACCATCTTCTCCGAAGAAGGCGACATCCGTTCCGTCGACGTCCTGGCCGCCCTCGTCGCCCTCTGGCGCGAGGGCGCGAGCGGGGCGATCCACTTCTCGCGCTCGGGAGCCACGGCCGGGTTCCAGCTCTCCGCGGGGGAGCTGACCGCGGTCACCTCGTCCGACGCACGCTACGAGACCGCCGCGATCCTCATGCGGGCCGGCAAGCTCGAGGCCGCGAACATCGATCGCCTCGTGACTCCTCAGGGCGGCGACCGAGCGCTCGCGGCGCTGCACGCCGGAATCCTGACCAAGCGCGAGTGGCGCTGGGGCGAGAAGATCCGCGCCGTCGAGGTCCTCTCGGACCTTCTCACGTGGATCGAGGGCGACTACGTCTTCGACCGGGGCTCGCACGCGGAAGCGGGCGAGTTCCGCCTGACGGTGCCGCGCCTCATCCTCGAGCTGTTCCTGCGCTCGCGCGACCGCGGCCTCATCCTGCATTACCTGGGCGGCGCCGACGTGCCGCTCGCGCGCGGCCCGCACTTCGAGGCGGAGTTCGCGGCCTTCGGCCTGACCGCGGACGCCGAGGCGGTCGTGAGGCTGATCGACGGAAAGGCGACGGCCGCCCACATCGCGAGCGAGGGCCCGGCCGAGCCGTTCGCGGTCGAGAAGCTGCTCGCGGCCCTCGTGACGCTGGGCCTCGTCTATCCGGAGTTCGTCGCACCAGAGGGTGCGCCCAAGGGTGCACCGGAGAGCGCGCAACGTGGAGTCCTCGAGGGCCCGGGGCCGCAGAGAGAAGCCCCGCCGCCGGCGGCGAAGCACGCCGACCCCTCCGCGCCGGAACGGCCCGCGCCCGTTCCCGCCGAGCCGCTCACCGCCGAAACGGAGGTCTCGGAAGAGGCGGTCGAGGAATTCGAGGAAGAGGAGACCGGCGAGCACTCCGCGCGATTCCACGAGCTCGATGTACCGCCGCCGCCGGAGCCCGCGGAGCCGGATATCGACGAGGAGCTCGACGGAGAGCTGGACGGGGAGCTCGACCAGGCGGAGGCATCGGCCGAGGAGATCCCGGAATCAGCCGTCGGCGACTACGAGATCGCCGAGCCCGGCGCGAGCGCGGCGGAGCCCGTCCCGTCGCCCGACGCCGAGCCGTCGCTCGAGTACGAGCCCGAGGACGCGCCGCGGGAAGCGACCGGCGAGGGCGAGGCCTCCGCGCTCGCGGGCCCCACGTCGCTCGAGCCGGAGACGAAGTCGCGCCTCCCGCTCGACTACGCCACCGGCGTCGGGTCCGTGGAGCGGCCCGCCGCGCGTTCGGGCGCGCGCTGGCTGTGGATCCTCGTCCTGCTCGCGGCGGGCGTGGGCGCGGTGATCCTGCTCCGCGGACGCGCAAACGCGCCGCCGACCCGCGTCGCGGCCACGCGCGAGTCGCCCACACCGGCGCCCGTTCCGACGGAGGAGACGCCGGCCCTGTCCGCGACGGCGCCGCCGACGCCGATCGCGCCGGGCGTTCCGGCGGCCGGGCAAGGGCGCGCGGCTTCGTCCGGTGTGGCGGCGACGACGATCGTCGCGCCCAGGACTGCGCCCACCGTCGCCGCAAAGGCGGCGCCCACCGTTGTCGCGAAGGCGGCGCCCACCGTTGTCGCGAAGGCGGCGCCCACGGTCGTCGCCAAAGCCGCGCCCACGGTTCTCCCGCGTGTCACCGCGAAGCCCGCCGCGACGCCCCGCGCGGTGCCTTCGCAACCGGCGCCCGCTCCGTCGGCCGCGCCGTCCACCGAGACCGCCGGCACGTCGCGCCAGACGTGGCTCGACCGCGCCGCGCGCGATCACCAGAAGGCGAGCGCCGATCGCCGGAATCACTTCACGATTCAGCTCGAGCTCGCATGCGAGACGCAGACTCTCGTCGACGCCTGGAAGCACGACCGCCCGGCGGGCACGATGTGGCTCCTGACGTCGACCTACGAAGGGAAGACCTGCTTCCGCGTTCTGTGGGGCCGGTACCCGAGCAAGGAAGCCGCCCGCCGCGCGCTCGCCGGCATTCCGTCGTTCTTCTCCTCCAATCACAATCGGCCGGTCATCACGGCGATCCGTTGAGCCCGGTCAGGAGGCGTTTCTGCTACCCTTAAGGGAACCGTCCGGATAAACGAGCATGGCATCTCCACCCACACCCGTCGGGTTTCGGGGTTCTCTCTCCGAGACGCCCCTTCCGCAGGTCCTGCGCCGGATCTTCCTCGACAGCCTGAAGGGGACGCTGTCGCTGGTCCGCGGCGACGAGACCCGGCACCTCTTCTTCGAGAAGGGTGAGCTGCGGACCGCGACGTCCTCGCGAGAGGGCCAGCGGATCGGCGCCTTCCTCAAGCGGCGGGGCTGGATCACCGACACCGACCTGAACTGGGCGCTCGACACGATCGCCAAGCAGGGGCGGGCACGGCTCGGCAAGATCCTCGTCGACCGCGGCCTCGTCTCGCGCACCGTCCTCGACGCGGAGATGCGCCGCCTGGTCGAGGAGATCGTGTTCTCTACCTTCGCCTGGGACAGCGGCGAGTACCGCTTCCAGGCCTCCTCGGGCGTGCTGGACCCCGACGTGGCGCTGACGCTCTCGACGGCGGCGATCATCGTCGAGGGCATCCGCCGGCTGCCCGAGAACGAGGCCTTCCGGGAGCGCATGGGCGACGGCCACCGCGTCCCGATCCTGGCCACCGACCCGATGTCCCGCTACCAGTACCTTCCGCTGACGCCCCAGGAAGCCTATCTGCTGTCGCGGATCGACGGCATCCTGGACGTCGATTCGCTGTTGAAGATCGCGGGCGCCTCGCGCCTCTCGACGGCCAAGATCCTCTACGCGCTGGTCTCCTGCGGGATCGTCGAGTGGAAGCAGGAGGGGGCGGCGCGTCCGGTCAGCGGACGCGGAGGGTTCCACGGGTTGAACGTCGAGGTCGCGGCCGAGCCGACCGACCGTTCCCCCGGGCACGCGGAGCTCGTCAAGAATACCTACCGCCGGATCGACTGGCTCTCGCACTACGAGCTTCTCGGCGTGACGCGGGACGCGACGCCGGAGAAGGTCTCCGAGGCCTACTTCGAGCGCAGCCGACTCTTCCATCCCGACCTGCGTCACCGCGACGACCTGGCGAAGTTCGAGAAGGAGCTCTCGGCGGTCTTCGAGCGGATGAAGGCGGCCTACGAGGCGCTGTCGGATCCCGAGAAGCGGGCGGTCTACGACCACGGCCTCGACGCGGCGCCGGCCTCGATCCTGGCTCCGGAGTCGGCGGTCGATCCGGAGATGCGGAAGAAGCAGGCAACTCAGAACTTCCGGCGCGCGAAGCAGCTCATCGAGGAGAAGGACTACCACCCGGCCGTCGAGATGCTGCGCGAGGCGGTCCGCTTCGTGCCCGACAACCCCGAGTTCCGCTACGTGCTGTCCCAGGTCGAAATGAAGAATCCGAACTGGATCGACCAGGGGCTCAACAACCTCAAGGAGGCCGCGAGACTCGACAGCCGCCGCGTGGGACTGTCGGTCGAGGCCGCGCGCGCGCTGCTCGATCACCGCCGGCCTCAGGAGGCCGAGCCCTTCGCTCGGCGCGCCGTCTCCCTCGATCCCTCGCCCGAGAACGAGCTGCTGCTCCAGGAGGTCCTCGACGTGATCGCCGCGAGGCCGGCGTCCCCACTCGATGCCCCGGTCGTGGAGCCGAAGCTGGAGATCGAGCCCCAGCAGGCCCCGGCGCCCCAGCAGCCGACGGGGCTGCTCTCGCGCTTCCTCCGGCGCCGCGGTTGACCGCGATCCTCGCGGGCCTCGGGCTCGCCGCCGCGGCCGGCCTCAACGCCTGGGTCATCCTGCTCCTCTTCAACGGCCTCTACCTTCTTCTGCCTCTCGAATTCCCGGGCGCCGCCGCCGCGTGGCTCTCGAGCCACGGCGCGCTCACGGCCGCCGTCGTGTTGTTCCTGCTGGAGTTCGTGGCGGACAAGATCCCGATCGTCGACCACCTCTGGAACCTGCTGCAGACGCTGCTGCGGCCCGTCGTGGGCGCGCTCCTGATGCTCAGCTGCGTGCCCCCCGACTCGCCGGGACCGCCGCGCGCGGTGTGGGCCCTGGCCGGCGCCGCCGCCACGCTCGCCACGCACTTCGCCAAGTCCACGACGCGCCTGACTTCGACCGCCTCGACGCACGGCTTCGCGCAGCTCGCACTCTCGCTCGCCGAGGACGTCGTGGCGCTGGCGTTCGGCGCCCTGATGTTCTTCGTGCCCTGGTTCACCTGGATCTTCCTCGCCGGCCTGCTGCTCCTTCTGATCGTGGAGCGGCGCCGCGTCCGGGAGGCTCTCGCGGTCCTCTTCTTCCGGCTCAAGCACCCCCGCCGCGCGCTGCGCGAGGCGGCGGCGGGCCCGACGAGCCACGAGCCGTGAGGCCCCGGTGCCCTACCTGCTCGACGGCAACAACCTGATCGGGTCCGTCCGCCGGACCGCGCGGCCCTCGGAGCAGGACCGCGACGCGCTCGTCGCGGAGCTCGCCGACCGCCTGCGGCGCACGCGCGCCCGCGCGACTCTCTTCTTCGACGGTCCCGCAGGCGAGCGAAGCCGCACGCTCGGGAGCCTCACCATTCGGACGCCCTCCGGCGGAAGCGCCGACGACGCCATCCTCCGGGAGGTCGCCGCGTCCTCCTCGCCGCGGGACTGCGTGGTCGTCACCGCGGACCGGGGGCTCGCGGGGCGGGCGCGGGACGCGGGGGCCCGGGTCGTCTCGCCGGGGGAGTTCTTCGCGCGGTTTGGCGCCTCCTCACCCCGCGGCGGACCCGCCCGAGACGCCCCCCCGGCCACGGAGAGCGTCGAGGAGTGGATGCGCTACTTCGAGGACCCCAGGAACCGGTCGTAGCCCCGGCCCCCCCCGGCCCGAGGCGCGGCCGCCGTCCACTGTGTAAAATGTCGGCGGCTCCGAGCGGGCCACGTGATCGCTTCGGGACGATTCGTCCCGGAGAGGAAAGTCCGAACTCCATACGGGCGGCATGCCGGGTAATGCCCGGTCGCGGCGACGCGAAGGAAAGTGCCACAGAAAACAAACCGCCTTCCGAAAGGACGGTAAGGGTGAAACGGTGCGGTAAGAGCGCACCGCTCCGGCGGCAACGACGGAGGCACGGTAAACCCCATGCGGAGCAAGGCCAAATAGGGAGGCGGCGGGCGCCCGTCCCATCTCACCGCGAGGTGATCCGTCTCCGGGTCGGCTGCTCGAGCCCGAGGGCGACCTCGGGCCCAGAGGAATGATCACGACTCTCTTCGGGGAGAACAGAATTCGGCTTACCGGCCCGCTCGGAGCTCTTCGTTGAGTGATTGGATCCGGCCGCCCCGGCTGCGCCCCGGCGCGACGATCGGCGTCGCCGCGATCTCGGGCCCGGTCGACCCGGACCGGCTCGACGCGGGCGTGCGCGCGCTCGAGCGGCGCGACTATCGCGTCGTCCTCGCGGACAACGTGCTCGCGCGCCGCGATTTTCTGGCGGGCTCGGATGCCGAGCGGGCCGCGGGGTATCGCCGGCTGCTGGCCGATCCGACCGTCGACGCGATCTTCTTCGCGCGCGGCGGCTACGGAGCCTCGCGCATACTCCGGCATCTCGACGCCGCGGAGCTGCGCGCCCGGCCACGCATCCATCTCGGCGGGTCCGACGTGACGGCGCTCTTCGCTTACCTCGGCCAGCGCGCCGGGCTCGTCGCGATGTACGGCCCCATGGTCGCGGTTTCCCTCGACGAGCCCGGCCTCGACTGGGAGGCCGTGCTGCGGGGGGAGGTGCCGGCGGGCCACCGGTTCGGTCCGGACGACGTCCTCGCGGGCGGCTCCGGAGAGGGCCCGCTGGTGGGCGGCTGCCTCTCGCTAATCGCCTCCCTCGCGGGCACGCCGGAAGCGATTTCGGGGGACGGGGCGGTCCTCTTCTGGGAGGACGTGGCGGAGCCGGCCTATCGTCTGGATCGAATGTTGACCCAGCTGGAACGGTCGGGTACCCTCGATCGACTACAAGCCATGCTCATTGGCTCGATTTCGACCGGCGCCAGCGGCGGCGGCGACTCCTCGCAGGCTATCTCGGCGTGGCTTCGGGATCGCTTCGCGGGAGCGCCCTTTCCGGTGGTCAGGGGCTTCCCGGCCGGACACGTCGCGGGGACCCGGACGCTGCCGCTCGGGGCGCGCGTTCGCCTGGACGCCGACCGGGGCGTCCTCGCGTTCGACGGGCCGGCGGTGTCCTGAGCGGGATGGGATCCGTGAAGGCCGTCTTCAAGTCGGGATCGGGCCCGGGGGGCAGCGGCAAGAACCCCTACGAGAAGTACATCGTCCACCACCAGATGGGCGAGATCCTCTTCTCCGAGGGCGACATCGGCACGGACATGTACATCATCCAGGCCGGCACGGTCGAGCTGCTCAAGTCGATCGGCGGCGACACGCGGGTGCTTTCGACCCTCGAGCGCGGCGACTTCTTCGGCGAGATGAGCGTGCTCGAGGACGTGCCGCGCAACGCCTCCGCCCGGGCGAAGAGCGACGTCGAGCTGGTGCGCATCAACGGCGCGACCTTCGACGCGATGCTCAAGAGCAACACCGAGATCGCGGTGCGCATGATGCGCAAGCTCTCGCGGCGCCTGCGCGAGGTCACGACGATGCTCGAGGAGTCGCTCGGGCGCCACGTGGTCGAGGAGGAACGCCCCGCGCCGCGGAAGGCCGAGCCGGACCGCAACGCCTGCCGCCTGGTCGGCGAGGATCCGCCCTCCGAGTTCTTCCTCAACCGCGAGGGCGACACCCTCGTCGGGCGGAGCGATCCCGTCACGGGCATCACGCCCGACGTCGACCTGACGCCGCTCGATCCGCAGCGCTCGACGTCGCGCCGCCACGCCAAGCTCTACCAGATGTCGGATACGTACTACGTCATGGAAGAGATCGGGGTGATGAACGGGACCTACGTCAACGGGAACCGCGTCGCGACGGGCGTCCCCATCGCCGTCCAGAACGGGGACGTGCTCAAGTTCGGGCTCGTCTCGTTGACGTTCCACGCTCCCGAAGCCGCCTGACGCCCGCTCAGCCCGCTCCCGGCGCCGGACGAATCCGCCTCCGCGACCCCGTCGCGCGGATCCCCGGGGTCGGGCCCGCCCGCGCGGCGCGCCTCGGCGCCGAGGGATTTCCCACGGTCGCGGACTTCCTGCTCGCCGTCCCGTTTCGTTACGAGGACCGCCGGCACTTCTCGACGGTCGCCTCCCTCGCCTGGGACAGGCCGTCGACTCTCCTCGTCCGTTTTCACGGAGTGAAGTCGTCGCGCATGCGCCGCGGGATGCTGCGCATCGAGGCGGTCGCCGACGACGGCACCGGAGCGGTCCGCGTCGTCTGGCACAACCGCTATCCCTCCTTCGCGAAGGCGCTGGACGGCCGTCGGGCCGCGCTCTACGGGACGCCGACCGCGACCGCGCGCGGCGAGATGCGGATCGAGAATCCCGAGACGGAGCTCTTCGACGAGGGCGAGGAGTCGGACCCGATCCACAGCGGGCGGATCGTCGGCGTCTACCACCGCGCGGCCGACATCGGGTCGCGCGCGTGGAGGACGCTGGTGCGGCGGACCCTCGACGCGCTCTCGCCGGACTTCCGCGCGATGACGGCGCCTTCCGCTCAGATCCGGCAGGCGCTCGAGGAGGTCCACTTCCCGACGCACGTGGACTCGGCGCGTCCGGCGCTCTGGCAGCTCGCGAGGGAGGAGCTCTTCGTGCTCGCCGCCCGCATCGAGGAGCGGCGCGCCCGGCTCCGCCAGCGCAAGGGCGCGCCCCTCGCGGCGGAGGCCGCGTTCCAGGCCTTGCGGCGCTACGTCCTCCCGTTCCCGCTGACCAACGCCCAGAAGCGGGCCGTCCGCGAGATCAGCGCGGACCTCGAGTCCGGGCGCGCGATGGCGCGGCTGCTGCAGGGCGACGTCGGCTCGGGCAAGACGGTCGTGGCCGGCCTCGCGCTCCTGATCGCGGCGAAGAACGGCGCGCAGGGGGCGCTGATGGCGCCGACCGAGATCCTCGCCGAGCAGCACGCCGAGAGCCTCGCCGCATGGCTGACCGGCGCGGGCGTGAGGCTCGCGCTCCTGACGGGGCGCGTCAAGGGAGCGGCGCGGCGCCGTCTCCTCGAGCAGCTCGAGGCCGGCGCCATCGACGTCCTCGTCGGAACCCACGCGCTGGCGGAGAGCCGGGTCAAGTTCAAGCGCCTGAGCCTCGTCGTCGTGGACGAGCAGCACCGGTTCGGCGTCGCCCATCGCGCCCGACTCTTCCGCAAGGGCGAGTCCCCGCACGTGCTCGTGATGACCGCGACGCCGATCCCCCGGTCGCTCGCGTGGGCGATCTACGGAGAGCTGGACGTCTCGGTCCTCGACGAGAAGCCGCCCGGGCGCTCGGAGGTGCTCACGCGGGTGCGCGATGAGGACGGCCGCGAGCGCGTCTACCGGTTCGCGGGGGAGCGGGTCGCGGCGGGGGAGCGCGTCTACGTGGTGGTCCCGGCGATCGAGGAGGCCGTCCGCGAGGTCGCCGCGACGCACGAGACGGCGCAGCGGATCGCGGCGGTGCTGCCGAACATTCCGATCGGCATCCTGCACGGCCGGCTGTCGACCGCGGAGCGGCAGGGCGTCCTGGCGGACTTCGCGGCGGGTCGCCGGCCGATCCTGGTGTCGACGACGGTCGTCGAGGTCGGCGTGGACGTGCCCGAGGCGACGCTCATGGTCGTCGAGAACGCCGAGGTCTTCGGCCTCGCCCAGCTGCACCAGCTTCGCGGCCGCGTCGGCCGGAGCTCGCGGCGCTCCTGGTGCGCTCTGATCGCGGGATCCGGGGCGACCGAGGAGGCGCGGCGCCGGCTCGCCGTGCTCGAGACGACGAGCGACGGGTTCGTCATCGCCGAGAAGGATCTGGAGGCCCGCGGGCCCGGCGACCTCATGGGGACGCGCCAGTCCGGCCTCCCGCCGCTGCGCGTCGCCGACGCCGTGCGCGATCTCCCCGCGCTCGCGCAGGCGCGCGGCAGCGTGCTCGCGATGCGGGCCGAGGGCAAGCGGCTCGAGAGCGACTTGTTTGGATATCCGTGAGGAGTTGTTAGTTATTGGTCATTAGTTGTTAGTGAGATTGCTGTGCTCAGAGTTCCCAACTCACAACTAACAACTAACAACTAACAACTTCCCCCGTGATACAACCTGCCGCGCCATGAAGATCCTCGTCACCGGAGGGACCGGCTTCGTCGGAACCCACGTCGTCAACCGGCTCCTGCAGGAGGGGCACGCCGTCGCCGTGCTGGCGCGGAGCGCCGAGAAGACTCAGAACCGCTACAACCGGCCCGTCGAGACGGTCGTCGGCGACGTCCTCGACCCGGAGTCGCTCGATGCGGCGCTGCGAGGCGCCGGACGCGACGCGATCGTGCACCTCGTCGGCATCATCGACGAGAGGGGCAACCAGACCTTCGACCGCGTCCACCGCGAGGCCGTCGAGAACGTGATCGCCGCCGCGCACAAGGCGGGCGTGCGCCGCCTCCTGCACATGAGCGCCATGGGATCCTCTCCGGACTCCCCGTCGGAGTACGGCCGCACCAAGGCGGCGGGCGAGGCCGCGGTGCGAGGGAGCGGGCTCGACTGGACCGTCTTCCGCCCGTCGATCATCTTCGGGCCGGGCGACGGCTTCGTGTCGCTGCTCGCGCCGATCGTGCGCGGCAACCCGGGGTTCGTTCCGGTCATCGGCAACGGGCTGACGAAGTTCCAGCCGGTCTCGATCCACGACGTCGCCCGCGTCTTCGCCGCCTCGCTCGGCAAGCCCGAGACCGTCCGACAGGCCTACGAGGTCGGAGGTCCCGAGGTCTTCACGCTGAACGCGGTCTACCGGGAGATCGCCGCGGCGGTGGGGAAGCCGGGCAAGCCGCTCGTGCACCTCCCGCTCTGGTACGGCCGCCTGCTGGCTCGGCTCTTCGAGTGGCTCGCGCGGCGCGGACTCTTCCGCCACCCGCCGCTGACGCGCGACCAGCTCCGAAGCCTCTCGCGCGACAACGCCGCCGACACCTCCGCCACGGTGGCGGCCTTCGGCGGAGACTGGCGGCGCTTCGGTCCCGGGATCCGCGAGTACCTCACGACCGGCCGCCACGACCCGCGGAACGGAATCGGTCGGGACGTGGAGCTCGAGCGCCGGGCGTTGCTGCGGATTCGGTAGGTCCCGAGTCTTGAGTTGTGAGCCGGCTCCCTACGAAGGACGACTCACGACTCAAAACTCACGACTCATGACTTTCCCGGTCAGCTCGGCGTTCCCTTCCGGAGCCGGATCGTTCCCGAGTTCGTCCGGACGACGATCTTCTCGCCGCCGCCGTTCAGCTTGGCGGTGCCGCGCTGCGAGTCCTGGCGCCGGGTCACCGTGACGTCGGGGAAGTCGGTCCGGATCGCGGACTCGTCTTCGTCGACTCCGTTGACCGAGAGGTCGACGTCGGCCTTGCAGTCCGCCGGAAGCCAGATCGTCACATCCCCTCCGGCGTTGTGGACGGAGACGCCTCCCGGAATCGCGGGGGAGAGCATGCCGATGCGCACGTCGCCGCCCGCCGTCACCGCGCGGACGCCGCCGCCCACGCGCAGGACCACGATGTCGCCGCCGGCGGTCTTCGCGTCGAGGGTCCCGCCGACCCGCTCCGCGCGCACGTCGCCGCCGGCCGTGTCGGCCAGAAACGCGCCCGTGACCGTCTGGACGCGAATGTCGCCCGCCGCCGTCGAGGCCTTGAGGTCGCCGGTCACCGGACCGACGATGATGTCGCCGCCGAAGGTCTTCAGGTCCGCTCCCGATCCGGCCGCGCCGAGACGGATCTCGCCCGAGTGGGTCAGGATCTTCACCCGGCCCGACACCCGGCCGACGCGGTAGCTCCCCGAGGTCGTCGACAGGAAGTCGCCGGACACGTCGCCGCGCACGACCTCGCCATCGAAGTCGGGGGGCTCGGGGGGGGCCGGGGGCGCCGGGTGAACGGACGGGCCCGGAGGCGCCGGCGCGACCGGAGGCGCCGGAGGAACGGGCGGCGCGGGATGCACGCGCACCCGCACCTCCGGGATCGTGACCGCGAACGAGTTGCGCCGCGTGACGAGGCGCTTCGCGTCGGACTCCTTCGTCCCCTCGGCCAGCACCGCGATCGCGCCGTTGAGCGTCTCGAGCTTGACGTCGGCGCCTCCGTTGCCGACGGAGCCGTTGTACTCCTGGCGCGGATCGACGACCCGGATGCGCCGCACCTCGCGCTGCGCCTCGCGCATGCCCTCGCGGACGCCCTCGCGCGTGCCCTCCTCGATGGCCGCCTCGGCGTCCCGCATCGTGGACTGGAGCTCCTCCTCGAGCTGTCCGAGGTCGACCTCCGTCTCGCCGTCCTCGGAGTGGACGATGACGCGCCGTTCGTGTACCGTCCCTTTTCCCTTGCCGCGGCGCGGCGTCTCGACGACCTCGTCGCGAATCGGCAGCGCGAAGGTGGACGCGATCGTCCCGTTCATCGTCGACGCCGAGAGGTCGAACCGCGCGTCCTTCGGGAGCGTCAGCACGAGCGGTCCGTTGACCGACTGCAGGCCGAACGACGAGTCCTTCGGAATCGCGGCCACCACCGCGTCGATGCGCCCGTTGACCGTGTTGGCCTCGAGCGAGGCACGGACGCCGCGCGCCTCGATCGCGCCGTTGACGCTCGCGAGCTTCATCTCGCCGTTGCAGTCGCGGACGCGCACGTCGCCGTTGACCGTCTGGAGCTCCGCCGTGACCCCGGCGGGGATCACGAGCTCGTACTTCGCCGTGATCTTGCATCCCGAGCACAGGGCGCCGCGGCGATCGCCGTGCCGGGAACCCGCGCCGTGCTCGCCGGGCCAGTGCGTCTCGAGCGACCAGCCGTCCTCGTCGTGGCTGTTGACGACCCGGGTGGAGTCCAGCACCTGCTGCGCCTTGGCCTGCGTCGGCGCCGACACCTGGATCGTGACCACGGCCGAGAAGTCCTTCCCCGGCGCGGCGATCACGTCTCCCGAGATGTTCTCGACGTGGATGGTCTGACCCGAACGGAGCGTCCCGTTGAAGCGATCGACGCGCGTCAGGGAGGCCGGCTGGGCCTGGCCGACGGACGCCGAGACGAGCATGAGCAGGATGCCGAGCGCGAGGAGAATCCAGACGACGATTCCCTTCGCGCGCGCGGCCGGAGCGTCTCCGACCTGCAGCGGTGAGTCGCGTGTGTCGTTCATCGCCAAGGAGAGACGCCCGGAGGCGGCGTGAGTTTCGATCGTCATGTCAGAACGCGATCTCCTTGAGCGCATTCGCCGCCTTCGCGCGGACGAAGCCGTTTTCCTGCGGGTCGGCCGCCTTCTCGCGCAGCGACTGGATCGTGTTGGCGTCCGGCGCCTGCTTGGCGGCGGCGGCGAGGGCGTCGACCGCGACGAGCCGCACCCCGGGGTTCTTGTCGGAGCGCAGCGCGTCGAGGAAGACCGTGCGGATCTCGGGCGTCATCGGGAAGCCCGCGAGCGCGTCCGCCGCCTTCTTTCGCACCCCGGGGTTCGCGTCCTTTCGGAGGGTGTTCGACAGCGCGGCCAGGATCTCGGGCGACACCGGCGCGTTGGCCGTCGCGGCGCCGCTGAAGTGCTCGGAGACGAGCTCGATCGCGCGCGACTTCTCGCCCGAGGTTTCCGCGTTCGTCGAGACGATGTAGGCGAGCAGCTTCGCGACCTCCGGATCGTCTGGACGGCCGACGACCGTGTGGCGCGACGTGATGTCGAAGCCGATGCCCACGCGTCCGTTCTTGTCGGCCGGCTGGTACGAGACGTTCGACAGGCGCGGCTCGGCCTGGAGGTCGGGCAGCGCGGAGGCGGCCGCGGCCGCCGGCGCGACGGACTTCGACCCGACTCGGGCGCCGCCCGCGACGACGGGCGCCGCCTTGCCCGGGATGGCCGTCTCCTTCGCGGCGAAGTATCCGGTCGCGGCCGCGAGGAGGAGCGCGGCGGCGCGCAGCAGCGGGGACGCGAAGCGCGGGCGGGCGCGGAATCTCTTGACGCGCTGGCGCAGCATCTCGCTCTCGAGCAGCGCGAGGGTCTGGCGGCGGAACTCCGGGCGGATCGTCGCGTCGGGGTCGGTTCCCAGTCGCGTCCAGACCCCTTCGAGCGCGGCCATCTCCTCGCGGCAGCGCTCGCAGCCCGCCAGGTGCTCGGCCAGGGCGGCGCGCGCGTCGGCGCCGGCCTCCCCGGTCAGTCGCTCCACCGCCAGATCTGTTACGTCGCGGCAGTCCATGAGTGTTCTCCCTCTCCGAAGCGCGCCTTCAAAGCCTCGACGGCGCGAAAAATGCGTGTCTTGACGGCGCCCACCGAGATCCCCAGGGTCTGGGCGATCTCCGCGTAGGGCATCCCGTGATACCGGGCGAGGACGAGGGCCTCCCGCTGCTCCTCCGAGAGCTCGGCCAGGGCCTCGCGGACCGCCCGGCGGCGCTCCTCCGACATCAGGCTCGCCTCGATGCCCTCGCCCCGGGCGCGCGGCTCCGCGACGGCCTCGAGGGGGACGACCGAGGCGCGCCGCTCGCGGCGACGCCGGTCCCGGCAGGCGTTCGCCGCGATGGCGAAGAGCCAGGACGCGACTCCGGCGCGGCCGTCGTATTGATGCGCCCTCGAGATCACCTTGACGAACACCTCCTGAGTCACCTCTTCCGCCGCGGCCCGATCGGAGAGCATCCGATCCGTAAACCGAAGGAGGGCAGGGGCATACCGCTCGAACAGCTCGGCCGCGCCTTCCGTATCGCCGCGGCGGATGCGTTCGAGAAGCCCCAGGTCCTCGCTCGCTGCCCTCAATTCCATTCGGCCCGGCCATGGAGAGAGACGGCGCTCGCCGGAGAAGGTTTCGCGCGCATCACCCTCAGTTTCAAGCGTTTCCCCGCTTGGGAGTACCTTGTATAGTCCCGCTGCTTGGAACACAAGGTCGTCGACTTCGTCATCCAGCTGGCCGTCATCCTCTTCGCCATCTCCTTCCACGAGTCGGCGCACGCCTGGTCGGCCCTGCGCTTCGGCGACACGACCGCCCGCGACCTGGGACGGATCAGCCTCAACCCCGTCCGCCACATCGACCCCGTGGGGAGCATCCTGGTCCCGCTGATTCTCTACTTCACGACGGGGTTCATCTTCGGCTCGGCCAAGCCGACGCCGGTCGACCTGCGGAACACCCGCAATCCCCGCCTGGCGAATCTCGTGGTGTCGGCGGCCGGCCCGCTGTCGAACTTCCTGCTGGCCGGGATCGGGTTGCTCGTGTTCGCGGTGATCAAGCGGACGAACCCTCAGGCGATGATCGACCTCGGCGAGGCGCTCCAGTTCGGGCGTTTCACCGGGGGCGCCATGGCGCCTCTCACCTACCTTCTCTTCTTCTTCGTCCTCGTCAACGTCATGCTGGGCGTCTTCAACCTGATCCCGATCCCGCCGCTCGACGGCAGCGGGGTCCTCCTCTCGGTCGGCGGCGCCTCGGTGGCGCGGGTTTTCGAGGTGATCCGCCCGTTCGGGTTCCTCCTTCTGCTCCTGCTCGTCATGAGCCCGATCCTCGGGCGGGTCCTGCTGCCGATCCAGAACACCGTCGTCCGGCTGATCTTCTCGGGCCTCTGACGATGACCGAGACCGTTCTCTCCGGCCTGAGGCCTACCGGCCGCGTTCACCTCGGCAACTACTTCGGCGCGGTCAAGAACTGGGTGGACCTCGAGCGGAGCGGACGGTACCGGTGCTTCTTCTTCGTGGCGGACCTGCACGCGCTGACGACCGACTACGCCGACACCCGCGCGCTCGCCGCGAACACCCGGGAGGCCGTGCTCGACTGGCTGGCGGTCGGGCTGGACCCCTCGCGCTCGACGATCTTCCTGCAGTCGCGCGTGCCGCAGCACGCCGAGCTCGCGATCTACTTCTCGATGATCACGCCTCTCGGCTGGCTCGAGCGCGTGCCGACCTACAAGGACCAGATCGAGCAGCTGCGCTCGAAGGACCTGGCCACGCACGGATTCCTGGGCTATCCGGTCCTCCAGACCGCGGACATCGCGGTGTACCGCGCGAACCTCGTCCCGGTGGGGGAGGACCAGGCGAGCCACCTCGAGATCTGCCGCGAGATCGTGCGGCGCTTCAACGGACTCTACGGCGACGTCTTCCCGGAGCCGAAGGCGCTCCACACCGCGACGCCGAAGGTCAACGGCATCGACGGACGCAAGATGTCGAAGTCGTACGGCAACACGATCGGGATCACGGAGGCCGCCGACTCGGTCCGCGAGAAGGTCATGGCGATGGTGACCGATCCGGCGCGCGCGCGCCGACAGGATCCGGGCCGCCCCGAGCACTGCAACCTCTTTCCGTTCCACGAGATCTTCTCGCCGCCCCCGGAGGTCCAGGTCGTGGACACCGAGTGCCGGACGGCGGCCCGCGGCTGCGTCGACTGCAAGAAGCACCTCATCGGCAACCTGAACGCGGCGCTCGAGCCGTTCCGGCGGAAGCGAGAGGAGCTGCTGTCGGAGAAGACCGACGTCGTCCGCGACGTCCTGCACGCCGGGGATCAGAAGGCCCGCGTCGTCGCCGAGGAGACGATGGAGAGCGTCCGGGCGGCCGTGGGGCTCAGCCCCGACCCGTGAGGGTTCATGGTTGACGAGACCACCTCCTCCGCCCTCCCTCCCATCGCGATCCCCGCGTTCTCGGGTCCGCTCGATCTGCTCCTGCACCTCATCCGCATCAACGAGGTCTCGATCACGGACATCCCGATCGCCCAGATCACGGAGCAGTACACGGCGTACCTCGATGCCATGCGGGAGCTCGACCTGGACGTCGCCTCTGACTACATCGCGCTCGCCGCCGAGCTGATCTACATCAAGTCGAAGATGCTCCTGCCCCAGGTCCCGGGGGAGGCCATCGAGGACCCGCGCGCCGACCTCGCCCAGCGCCTCCTCGACTACGAGAAGTTCAAGCGCTCCGCCGAGAGCCTCCATGCGATCGACACCCTCCGGAGCGGGCTCTGGCCCCGGCCGGAGGTCCCGCTTCCGAAGCCCGACGGGGCGGAGGAGACCCTGGAGGTCTCCCTCTTCGACCTCATCGAGACGTTCCGGCGCGTCGCGGATCAGTACCGGCTGGCGCACCCGCCCTCCCTGGCGATCCACCACCTGCGCTTCTCGGTGCGCGACAAGATGATCGAGCTGCTGGCGCGGCTGGACGAGGCCCGCGCGATGCCGCTCCTCGACTTCCTCGGCAAGATGCAGTACCGCGCCGAGGCCGTCACCGCTTTCCTGGCTTGCCTGGAGCTCGTGCGGCTCCAGGTCGTCCGCGTCTACCAGCCGCGGGCCTTCTCCGAGATCCACGCCAGCCGCACGGAACTCCCGTTCACCGCGGATCAGATACGAGATACTTACTCCGAGTGAGCGCACCGGAATGACCGAGACCGAGGCCCCCGCCTCGCCCGAAACGGCCCCCGCGCCGAAGGTGACGTCGTGGGAGAAGATCCTCCCCGACGTCGAGGCGATCCTCTTCTCCTCGTCCAAGCCGGTTCGCGAGAAGGACCTGGCGGAGCTGCTCGAGGCGACTCCGAAGGCCGTGGCCGAGGCGCTCCAGACCCTCGCCGGCCGGACCGACGCGCCGGAGCGCGGCGTTCGCGTGGAGAAGGTCGCCGGCGGCTGGCGCTTCGTGACGTGTCCCGAATTCGACGGCCTCCTGCGGAAGTTCCACGAGGTCACCGAGCGCAGCCGCCTCTCGCTCGCCGCGCTCGAGACCCTGGCGATCATCGCGTACCGCCAGCCGATCACGCTGCCGGAGATCCAGGACATCCGCGGCGTCAACTCCTCGAGCGTCCTGAAGACCCTCTTCGAGCGCAAGCTGATCACCACGGCCGGCAAGAAGCCCGTGGTCGGAACGCCGTTCTTCTACCGGACGACGCAGGAGTTCCTGGTCCGCTTCGGGCTGAACGAGCTCGACGAGCTTCCGCGGCCCGAGGATCTCGACGCGGATCTCGCCGCCACGGTCGAGTCGCGCGAGATCGCGGCGCCGACCGCCCTCTCGCCGTCGATCCGCATCGATTCCTCCGTCGAGGCCGACGCCGCCGACGAGGACGAAGAGGACGATGCCGGCGACGCCCCCTCGAGCGTCCCCGAAGACGTCGACAACGACGTCCCCCGGGAGTAGCCCTGGCTCTCGTCCGCGTCCAGAAAATCCTGGCCGCCGCCGGGCTCGCGTCGCGCCGCGGCGCCGAGGAGTGGATCCGCGAGGGTCGCGTCACGATCAACGGCCGCGTCGCGCAGCTGGGAGACTCGGCGGATCCCGAGACCGATTCGATCAAGCTGGATGAGCGCCGCGTCCGCCCGTCGGCCGGCCCGCGCACCTACCTGCTGCTCAACAAGCCGCGCGGGTTCGTGACGACCGTCTCCGACGAGAGGGGACGGGACACCGTCCTCGACCTCATCCCGGGCCGCCTGCGCCGCGGCGTCAAGCCGGTGGGGCGCCTGGACGTCCAGACCGAGGGTCTGTTGCTCCTGACCGACGACGGCGCGCTCGCGCGTCTCGTCACGCACCCCTCGACCGGCTGCACGAAGGAGTACCAGGTCAAAGTCTCGGGAGAGCCGACCGAGGCGCAGCTCGCTCGCCTGCGTCAGGGAGTTCACCTCGAGGAAGGCCGCACGCGGCCGTGCCAGATCGAAAGAGTCTCGGCCACGGCGCGCAAGGGCGGCGAGGAGGGCAACACCTGGCTCCGCGTGACGCTGCGGGAGGGACGCTCGCGCCAGATCCGCCGGATGTTCGAATCGATCGGCCACCCCGTCAGCAAGTTGAAGCGCGTGGCCATCGGCCCGGTCCGCGACGCGAAGCTTCCGCCGGGCGCGTACCGCCGCCTCTCCGACGCCGAGGTCTCGGCGCTGCAGCGCCTCGGCGCGCCGGCCGCGAAGGGAGCCCGGCGCTGACGCCGCCGCAGGGCGCCGCGCCGGCGCCGCGCCCGCTGATCGTCGCGATCGACGGCCCGTCGGGGGCGGGGAAGTCCACCGTGGCCCGCGCGCTCGCCGTGCGTCTGCGGGTGCCGTACATCGACACCGGCGCCATGTACCGCGCGATCGGCCTCGCCGCGAAGGCGCGCGGGATCCGCCTTCCGGTGACGGATCCCGAGAAGGTGGCCGCCATCGCCGAGACCGCGCGCCTCGAGCTGGCGACCGCGCCCGAAGGAAGCCGGGTCCTCCTCGACGGCCGCGACGTCTCCGCCGAGATCCGCCAGCCCGAGATCTCGCTCTACGCATCCGCGGTGTCGGCGATCCCCGGAGTCCGCCGGGTTCTGGTGCGGGAGCAGCAGCGGCTGGGCCGCACCCGGGGAGGGGTCATGGAGGGCCGGGACATCGGGACGCACGTCTTCCCGGAGACCCCCCACAAGTTCTTCCTGACCGCCTCGGCCGAGGTCCGGGCCCGCCGGCGGACCCGAGAGCTGGCCGAGCGGGGCACCCCGGAGCCCTACGAAAAGGTGCTTCGGGAGATGGAAAAGCGGGATCGGGACGACGCCTCCCGGGCCGATTCGCCGCTCACCTGCGACGACCGGTACGCCCTGGTGGACTCGAGCGACCGCCCCGTGGAGGAGGTCGTCTCCGAGATCGAGGAAAAGGTGCGCAAAGCCATTTGACTCGGCCCACCCCCCACACTAGGATTACGTACTTGATTCTCAGCGACTTAGACTTTATGAGAGGGGATCCCTTTTCCCATGTCGGGTGAAAAACACAAAGGAGGTCGGGAAACCGAACCGATGGAAACCGAACAGGAGCTCACGCCTCAGGAGTATGAACACCTGCTGGCTCAGTACGAAAACTCGTTCAAGAACCTGCAGGAGGGTCAGATCATCCGGGGGCGCGTCCTGGCCATCACCCCTTCCGAGGTGATCGTCGACATCGGTTACAAGTCCGAGGGGATCATCTCCCTCTCGGAGTTCACCGACTTTTCCGGCCAAGTCACCATCAAGCAGGGAGATCCGGTCGACGTCCTGCTCGAGCGGACCGAGGACCAGAACGGCTACGTCGTCCTGTCCAAGGACAAGGCCGAGAAGATGAAGGTCTGGGACGAGGTCGAGAAGTCCTTCCGCTCGGGCTCGACCGTCCGCGGCCGCGTGATCGACCGGATCAAGGGAGGCCTCGCCGTCGACATCGGCGTCAAGGCGTTCCTGCCGGGCTCGCTCGTGGACGTCAAGCCGGTCAAGAACCTGGAGGCGCTCCGGGGGAAGGACCTGGACTTCAAGGTCATCTCGGTCGACAAGAAGCGCGGCAACATCGTCCTCTCGCGCAAGGCCGTCGTCGAGGTCGAGCAGGAGGCCCGCAAGAAGGAGACGCTGCAGCTCCTCGAGGAGGGCCGCGTCCTTCGCGGCACGGTCAAGAACCTGACCGACTACGGCGCGTTCGTGGACCTCGGCGGCCTCGACGGGCTGCTCCACGTCACCGACATGTCGTGGGGACGCGTCAACCATCCCTCGGACCTCGTCAAGGTCGGCGACGAGATCGACGTGGTCGTTCTCAAGTTCGACCGCGAGAGCGAGCGCGTCTCGCTCGGCACCAAGCAGCTGACCGAGGACCCGTGGGCGCACGTCCCGGAGAAGTACCCGGCGGGCTCGCGCGTCACCGGACGCATCACGAACGTCACCGACTACGGCGCGTTCGTCGAGCTCGAGGGCGGCGTCGAGGGCCTCGTCCACGTCTCCGAGATGTCGTGGTCCAAGAAGATCAAGAACCCCGCGAAGATGGTCTCGCCCGGCGATACCGTCGAGGCGATCGTCTCCGACGTCAACCCGGAGGCGCGCCGCATCTCGCTCTCGCTCAAGGACACGCTTCCGGATCCTTGGGAGAGCGTGACGCAGAAGTTCCAGGTCGGCAGCCGCGTGGCCGGGAAGGTCCGCAACCTGACCGACTTCGGCGCGTTCGTCGAGCTCGAGGAGGGCATCGACGGCCTCGTGCACGTCTCCGACATGTCCTGGACCCGCCGGATCAAGCACCCCTCCGAGGTGCTGAAGAAGGGCGACGACGTCGAGGCGATCATCACGTCGATCGACCAGGACAACCGGCGGATCTCGCTCTCGATCAAGGAATTCCAGCCCAACGACTGGCAGTCGTTCAAGGAGAAGCACCAGGCCGGCGACGTCGTCAACGGCGTCGTCACCCGCGTTGCGGACTTCGGCGTCTTCGTGCAGATCGAGGGGCTCGTCGAGGGCCTCATGCATGTTTCCGAGACGCCGCTCACGCGGGGACAGAAACCCCAGGAGCACTACAAGGAGGGCGACCCGGTCCGCGCCCGGATCCTGCGGATCGAGGACGCCGAGATGAAGGTCGGCCTGTCCGGGCTCAACCTGGACGCGGCCGCCGCGGAGGCTCCTGCGGCGACCGTTCCGGCCGAGCCGCCCGCCGCCGCGGCGCCGGCGCCGTCGGAGGCCGCTCCGGAGGCCGAGGAGCCGGCCCCGAAGAAGAAGCGGACCCGCAAGAAGGCGGACGAGGCCGCCCCGAAAGAGTGACGGACGAGTCGGGACGTCAGGCGTCGTTCACGAGGAAACGATGACGAAGGCCGAACTGATCGAGCGCGTGGCGGTCGCGACCGACGTGACCAAGAAGCAGGCCGAGTCGATCGTGGACACCGTCTTCGAGGCGATCGTGCGCTCGCTCAAGGAAGGCCAGAAGATCGAGCTGCGGGGATTCGGGTCGTTCCGGCTGCGGGAGCGGGGGGCGCGCATGGGCCGGAATCCGAAGACGGGAGTCAAGGTCTCCGTCCCCGCCAAGAAGATCCCCTATTTCAAGCCGGGCAAGGAACTGAAGGAACTGATCAACCGCTAAGCGGTAATGCCGGACGTTCTCTTCGCCCCCTGGCGGTACGAGTACCTCGTGTCGGAGAAGTCCGTGGAATGCATCTTCTGCGACGCCGCGGCCTCCTCGGACGACGACGCGTCGCTCGTGGTCTTCCGGGGAAAGAGGGTCTTCGTCCTGCTCAATCGATACCCGTACACCAACGGACACGTGATGGTCGCGCCGCTCGCGCACGAGGCCTGGTTCTCCGAGTCCTCCGGAGAGACGCTCGCCGAGCTCATCGCGGTCGTCACGCGGGCGCAGCGGATCCTCGTCCGTGAGTTCCGCACCGACGGCCTCAACGTGGGCGTCAACTTCGGCTCGGCCGCGGGCGCCGGCGTCGCGGGCCACTACCACGTCCACGTCGTCCCGCGCTGGTCCGGCGACACCAACTTCATGTCGGTCGCGGCCGGCGTGCGCGTCGTCCCCGAGGAGCTCGCGGTGACGCGGCGGCGCCTGACCCCGCTCTTCGCCGAGGCGGGCGCGTGAAGGAAACGGCCGCGCCGCCGGCTCCGTCTTCGGTTCGGGTTCGGATCGTCGGGCGATCGCCCTACGTCGCCATCGCCCTCGCCTGGCTGATCCCGGGGCTGGGCCACTACTACCTCGGCCGCCGTCGGACCGCCGCGGCGTTCGCGGTGATCGTCGTCCTGACGTTCGTGGCCGGCCTCTCCTTCCAGGGCCGGCTCTACTCGATCGAGCAGGGCCAGCCGCTGACCATCCTCGCGACGTTCGCCGTCTGGGGCGCCGGGCTCCTCAACATCGCCGCCCGCCTCTTCACGGAGAACCCCGGCGGGTCGATCCTCTCGGTGACCTACGAGTACGGGTGCGCCTATCTGCTGACCGCGGGACTCATGAACCTGCTTCTGATCCTGGACGCGTGGGACATCGCGACGGGGCGCAAGCGATGACGATGCTGGCCCTCGTCCCGACGGATCACTTCCTGATCATGACGCTCTACGCGCTGCTCGTCTCCGCGTTCTTCGCGATCCTCTGGCGCGAGGACGGGCGGGAGCGCTGGAAACTGTTCGGCATCCTGGTGGCCGCGCTCGTCGGAGGCGGCCTCGCGGTCGCCTGGCTGATGTATCCGTTCCCGAAGTAGTTATTAGTTATTAGTTGTTCGTTGTTAGCCGGCTCAGAAAACTGTTTTGGCGGCTAAGAACTAACGACTAACGGCTAACGACTTCTTCATGAACCTCCTCATTTCCGCCGGCGAGGCCTCCGGCGACCTGCACGGCTCGCGGCTCCTGCAGGCGCTGCGGAAGGCGCGCCCCCTCGTGCAGGCCTTCGGCATGGGCGGCTCGCGGATGGAGGCGGCGGGCCTGCAGCGGATCGTGTCCTCGGACTCGCTGGCGGTCTTCGGCGTCGCCGAGGTGTTCGAGAAGCTGCCGGGCCTCGGGCGGGCGCTCTCCGCGCTCGACTCCGCCGCGCGGAACCGCTCGCCGGCCGCGGCGATCCTGATCGACTTCCCCGATTTCCACGGTCTCCTCGCGCGCCGCCTGCGCCGCCGCGGCGTGCCGCTGATCTACTACGTCTCGCCGCAGGTCTGGGCGTGGCGCCGCTACCGGGCCCGCCGCATCGCGCAGAACGCGCGGCGCATCATCACGCTGTTTCCATTCGAGGCCGAGCTCTACCGCCGGCTCGGCGCGGACGCCGTCTGCGCGGGGCATCCGCTCGTCGAGGACGTCCGTGAGGGCCTCGCCGCGCCCTCGCCGCTGCCCGACAAGACGCGGCGGCGCCTGGTGCTCCTGCCGGGAAGTCGGGACACGGAGCTGCGCCGACACTGGGAGACGCTCGCGGAGGCCGCGGTCGTCCTCTCCCGGCGCTTCGACCTGGAGGTCGTGGCCGTCCGCGCCCCGGCCATGGCCGAGTCGCTTTATGCCGGCGCGGCGGAGCGGGGCATCCGCGTGGTGTCCTCCGGCCTGCACCCGATCCTGGCCTCGGCGGACCTCGCCCTCGTGGCCTCGGGGACCGCGACTCTCGAGGCGGCCCTCTGCGGCGCGCCGATGGTCGTCGTCTACCGGACCTCGGCGTTCAGCTGGGCGATCGCGCGCGCCCTGGTCCGCCTGCGCTGGGCCTCCCTCGTGAACATCGTCGCCCAGGACGAGGTGGTTCCCGAGCTCATCCAGGACGACCTCACGGTCGAGCGCGTCGTGGCCGAGGGCGCCAGGCTCCTCTCCGATCCCGAGCGCCTCGCCGCCATGCGCGCGGGCCTCGCGCGCGTCGCCGAGGAGCTGGGCCCGCCGGGCGCGAGCGCGCGGGCCGCGGCGCTCGTCCTGTCCGCCGTGGAGATGCGTCCGTGAGCGCGACGGGAACCGCCCCGGCCTTCCGGGGCGCTCTGACGAGGCTGCTTCGATACTTCGGCCGCTACAGGGTCCGCGCGATCCTGGCGCTCCTCGGGATGGTGCTCGTTTCGCTCGCGACCGTCGCGCTCCTCTTCCTCGTCAAGAAGGTGGTGGACGAGGTGCTGGGGCCCGGCGCGTCCGCCCAGATGGCGGCCGCCGCGGCCGGCGGGAGTCATGCCGCGGGCGCCGCGGGCTCCGCCCGCCTCGCCCCGTTCGTGCGCTGGCTGGAGGGCGCGTATTCCGCGGCCCTCGCCGTGAGCATGGCCGCGGGTCTCGGCCCCCGCTTCGCGGTCCCGCTCATGCTGCTCGCCGCGCTCGTGGTCAAGAACGTCTTCGCGTTCCTCTCGGAGTTCGCGCTGAACTCGATCGGACTCGCGATGGTGCGCGACCTGCGGCGCGACGCCTACCGCGCCGTCCTGGACCAGTCCTCGCGCTTCGCCAACGAGCGCTCGTCCGGGGACCTCATCAGCCGACTCCTGACCGACGCGGAGCAGATCCAGAACGCGTTCGGCTCCCGTCTCGCCGACTTCGTCCAGGGATGTCTGACCATGCTCCTCGTCCTCGTCTACGTCTTCTCGCTGCACTTCCGCCTGGCCTGCGCCGTGCTCCTCGTGACGCCTCTGCTCGTGTGGCCGATCGTGGGCAACTTCCGCAAGCTGCGCCGCTCGGCCTTCGCCGCGCGCGAGCGCATCGGCGACATGGGCGCGATCCTGGGAGAGACGGTCCGCGGACATCGCCTCATCCAGACCTACGCGATGGAGGACTTCGAGGCCGAGCGCTTCCGCCGCGTCAACCGCCGCTACTTCGACGCGACGCGCGCGTCGGTCCGGCTCCAGGCGCTCAACTCTCCGCTGATGGAGATCCTCGCGGGCATCGGGCTCGCGTTCGTGTTCGTCTACGCCGCCGGGCAGATCCGCCAGGGGCTCATGACCGTCGGCGGCCTGTTGTCCTTCCTCAGCGCGATCCTCATGCTCTACAAGCCGCTCAAGGACGTGACCCGGACCAACATCGTCCTCCAGGTCGCGCTGGCCTCGGCGTCCCGCCTCTTCGAGGTGCTCGACGCCGAGAACGAGATCCGGGAGCGGCCCGGCGCGCGCGCCCTCGCGCGCTTCGCGAACGAGATCCGTTACGAGGGCGTCTCCTTCACCTACGCGGGCTCCGGCGAACCCGCGCTGTCCGGGATCGACCTGACGATCCGGCGAGGCGAGACCGTGGCGATCGTCGGGCCGTCCGGCGCGGGCAAGACCACGCTGGTCAACCTCCTGCCGCGGCTCTACGACCCGACCGCGGGCCGCATCGCCTTCGACGGCGCCGACCTCCGCGACGCGACGCTCGCGTCGCTGCGCCGGCAGGTCGGCCTCGTGACGCAGGAGACGATCCTCTTCGACACGACCGTGGCCGAGAACATCGCCTACGGGGAGGCCTCGCCGTCCCCGGAGCGCCTGCGGGCGGCCGCGCGCGCCGCCGTCGCCGACGAGTTCATCGAGCAGCTGCCACTGGGCTACGAGACGCCGGTGGGGGAGGGCGCGTCGCGCCTCTCCGGGGGGCAGCGGCAGCGGCTGGCGATCGCGCGCGCGATCTACAAGGACGCGCCGATCCTGATCCTCGACGAGGCGACCTCCCAGCTCGACACCGAGTCGGAGGCGCTCATCGCCCGCGCGCTCGCCAACCTCATGCAGGGACGCACCACGCTCGTGATCGCGCACCGCCTCTCGACCGTTCGCCGCGCCGACCGCATCGTCGTGCTGGAGGCGGGGCGGATCCGCGAGGAGGGCACCCACCAGCACCTCTTGACTCTGCCCGGCCTCTATCGCAGGCTCCACGAGATGCAGTACTTCGCGGAGAGCGGCGCCGCGCTCTCGACTCCGGCGGAGCCTTGACCCTGCGAAGCATGACCGGCTTCGGCCGGGCGCGCGGGCCGGCCGGGACGGATCGCATCGCGGAGATCGTCGCGCGCAGCGTCAACAGCCGATACCTCGACCTGACGGTCAAGACCCGGGAAAGCGAGCTCGCGCTCGAGCCGGTCCTCCGGCGCGTCTTCGGCCGCCACGTCCACCGCGGCAAGGTCGAGGTCGCGCTGCGCCTGAAGCGCAACGGGCGCGCGCAGGAGGTCGCGATCGACGAGGAGCTCCTCGAGGGCCTCCTGTCCAGGCTCCGCGGCCTCTCCGGGAAGTATCCGATCGACGCCTCCGTCTCGCTTCGGGACCTCCTCGCCGTGCCTCAGCTGATGACGATCGAGAACGGGAGCGAGGACTTCTCGCCGGAGGAGACCGCCGCGCTCGAGGCGCTGGCGGACGAGGCCGCGCGCGCGCTCGTGGCCATGCGGGAGGTCGAGGGCGCCGGCATCGTCGCCGAGATCGCCCCGCGGATCGCGCTCCTGCGCGAGAAGGCGGCGGGACTCGAGGCCCGGCGCGAGGAGATCGGACGCAACCTCGCGGCGACGCTGCGCGAGCGGGTCCGCGCACTCGTTCCGGACGTCGCGCTGGACCCGGGCCGGATCGAGCAGGAGGCGGCGCTCGCCGCGGATCGGGCGGACGTCGCCGAGGAGCTCCAGCGGCTGCGCGGCCACCTCGACCAGTTCGACGCGCTCCTCGCGAAGGCGCCGGAGTCCGTGGGCAAGACCCTCGACTTCCTGACGCAGGAGATCCTGCGCGAGCTGAACACGCTCGCCTCCAAGAGCCGCGACCTCCTCTCGACGCGCGAGATCCTGGACATGAAGGCGCAGACCGAGAAGATCCGCGAGCAGGTCCAGAACGTCGAATGACCGCGACGAGCGCGACCGGCGCAGCCCGCGGCAACCTCTTCATCGTCTCCTCGCCCTCCGGCGGCGGCAAGACGACCCTGATCCGGCGTCTGATGACGAAGCCGCCGGGGACCGGGCTGCACTTCTCCGTGTCGCACACGACGCGCCCGAAGCGGGAGGGGGAGGTCGACGGGAGGGAGTACCACTTCCTGACGGCCACGCAGTTCGAGGAGATGGCCCGCCACGGAGAGTTCCTCGAGCACAACGAGGTACATGGCAACTTCTACGGCACCGCCAAGTCGGAGGTGCTCCCGAGGCTCGCGGCGGGGGAGGACGTGGTGCTCGACATCGACGTGCAGGGAGCGCGCGACGTCCGGGCCGCACATCCCGAGGCGATCTCGATCTTCATCGTCCCCTCCACGGGGGCGGAGCTCGAGAGGCGGCTGCGAACCCGGGGGCTCGACGGCGAGGACGCCATCCGCAAGCGTCTCATCAATGCGGCCAAGGAGATCGCCCAAGCCCAGGATTTTCAATACGTTATCGTGAATGATGACCTCGATCGGGCCAGTCTTGAGTTAGAATCCGTGGTTCGCGCAGCGCGACTGACGCCTACGCGGCAGGCCAAGGTCCTCGAGCGCCTGCGCAAAGACTTCCACTGAGAGGGGTTGGGAGAAAAATGATTCAAAGCATGCCCGAAGGGGTGGACAGCAAGTTCAGGCTCGTGTTGCTCATCGCCCGTCGCGCCGAGCAGCTCATGCGCGGCGCGCGGCCCAAGCTCGAGACGGATCGTCCCCTGAAGCCGACCCGCCTCGCGGCGGCGGAGTTCGAGGAGAACCAGGTCCGCTGGGGCCTCGGCGCGGAGGGCGGCGTTCTCGAGACTCCGGGCGAGGAGATGGCCGACGCCGAGGAGTCGGAAGAGCTGGTGGCGACGGAGGAAGAGGCCGGCTGAGGGCTGGGTCCCCAGCAGGGTAGCCCCCCGGCCCACCCGACGATCCGGCGCGCGTTGCCGAACCCGCCGTCATGAACCGTCCCCCGCAGATCCTCCTGGGAGTCTCCGGCGGGATCGCCGCCTACAAATCCGCCGAGGTCGTCCGCGCGCTCGTGCAGCTCGGCGCCTCCGTCCGCGTCGCGATGACGCGCGGCGCGCGCGAGTTCGTCGCGCCCCTCACCTTTTCCGTCCTCTCGGGTCACGAGGTGTACACCGAGGTGTGGGAAGGGAAGGGCGTGAATCACGTCGAGGTCGCCGACTGGGCGGATCTCCTCCTCGTCGCCCCGGCCACCGCGCACACCCTCGCCAAGCTCGCCAACGGCTTCGCCGACGATTTCCTCTCGACCTATTTCCTGGCCCATCGCGGGCCCGTTCTCCTGGCGCCCGCGATGGAATCGGCGATGCTCGCCAACGCGTCGGTCCGCGCGAACCTCGACCGCCTCGTCGCGCGCGGCGTCCGCACGATCGGGCCCGACAGCGGGTTCCTCGCGTCCGGCCACGAGGGCCCGGGGCGGATGGCGGAGCCGGCCGCGATCGCGGAGGAGGCGTTGAAACTGGCGACCGGCGCCCACCGCGACCTCGCCGGACTGCGCGTCCTCGTGACCGCCGGCCCGACGCGCGAGCCGATCGATCCGATCCGCTTCGTCTCGAATCGCTCGAGCGGCAAGATGGGCCACGCGCTCGCCGAGGCGGCGCGGGACCGGGGCGCGGCGGTCACGCTGCTGACCGGGGCCGCCGACGTGCCCGTGCCCGCCGGCCTGCGCGTCGAGCGCTTCGAGACCGCCGACGAGCTCCACGCCCTGCTCCTGCGGGACTTCCCGGAGTGCGACGCGCTGATCATGGCCGCGGCCGTCGCCGACTTTCAGCCCGAGGCCTCCGCCACTCGGCTCCACCGCGCCGCCGGCGAGCAGACCCTGCGGCTGCGGCCCGGGCGCGACGTGCTGGCCAGCCTGCGTCCGCTGAAGCGCTCCCAGACGGTCGTGGCGTTCGCGGCCGAGACCGACGAGCTCGAGGCGCGCGGCCGCGCCAAGCTCGAGGCCAAGGGCGCCGACCTCATCGTCGTCAACGACGTGGGCCGCAGCGACATCGGTTTCGACGCCGACGAGAACGAGGTCCTCATCCTCGCGAAGGACGGCCCCCGCGAACACGTCTCGCGGCGCAGCAAGCGCGAGGTCGCCGAACGGATCCTCGACGCGCTGACCCGCACCCGACGGGCGACTCCGTCGCCGTCGCCGTCCCCTTCTCCGTCTCCCTCGCCGTCGACCGCCGCGCCCCGCTGAGCGGTCGGTTCCACGCGGCGCGCGAGGCGTTCTCATCCCGCCAAGCCCGACGCGCTAGACTCCGCGCGTGATGGACGGCCGCGCCGACCTCGAATTCTTCCGGGACCTCGGGGTCGAGGACCTCTTCCTCGACTCGCCGGCCCCCGCGGGCTCGTCTTCCGTGTCGACGGGCTCGATGCCGGACCTCGCCGCGCTTTCGAAGCTCCTCGAGGGGTGCCCGCGCTGCAAGCTCTCGAAGGGCCGCACGAACATCGTCTTCGGGCAGGGGAACCCGAAGGCCGAGCTCCTGTTCGTGGGCGAGGCGCCCGGCCGCGACGAGGACGAGCAGGGCCTCGCGTTCGTGGGCAGGGCCGGGCAGCTCCTCACCAAGATCATCGAGGCCATGGGCTACCGGCGCGAGCAGGTGTACATCGCGAACGTGATCAAGTGCCGTCCTCCCAACAACCGCAACCCCGAACCCGACGAGGTCGCCGCCTGCCGCCCGTTCCTCGAGGAGCAGATCCGACTGATCGCGCCGAAGGTCATCGTCACCCTCGGGACTTTCGCGGCGCAGGCGCTCCTCGAGACCGACGAGTCGATCGGACGCCTGCGCGGCCGGTGGCGCACCGCCCGGGGGGTGCGGGTCATGCCGACGTTCCATCCCGCGTTCCTGCTCCGCTCGCCCGAGCGCAAGAAGGACGTCTGGGAGGACATGAAGCTGGTCCGGGACTTCCTCTCCGAGAAATAGAGAGGGCGGCCTCGCGGCCGCCCTCGGGATTCCCCTCTACGCTCGGGAAGATCGAGCGCGCGACCTCGCGCGCCCCCTCACTTGTTGAGTGTGGTGAAGATCGGGAAGTGGCTCGCCGCTCCCATGAAGAACAGCATCGGCACCGACAGCCACGCGTTGGTGCGCGAGGCCAGGAACCCGCGCCGCGCCCACTTCGGCTGATCCGCCGGCGCCGGGGTCGCGCTCTCCGCGGTCGCGCGGGTCGCCGCGATGATCTTCTTCTGGAGCGGCCAGATGATCATCCACACGTTCATCAGCATGATGGTGCCGATGCCGCCGCCGATCATGATCGAGATCGCACGGTTGCTGGCTCCCCACGAGTGGAGCACGGACGCCATCAGCCAGCTGGCGACGATCACGACGACCACGACGAGCAGGGCCACGAGGCGGCCGTCCTTGAGCGCGCCCCCCGCGACCGACGCCCGGTAGACGCCGGCGAGGATGGTGAAGGCGCCGGACCAGACGATCAGGAACACCAGCATCGACAGGCCCGAGTTCGTCGGGACCTCCTTGCCGGCCGTGACGAAGTATCCGAGGTACAGGAATCCGCTCAGCCACGTCACGATGGCGCCCCAGCGGAACCACCAGAGGCTCCGCGACAGCAGGGCCGGATTCGTCTTGAGCTTCGTCGCCGCGTCGATTTCCTTCTGGAACTGCACGTTGACGAGGTTGAAGAAGTAGAGCATTCCGATCCACGTGATCCCGCCGAGGAAGTGGATCCAGCGCAGCAGGAACTGGAAGTTTGTGGCGAAGTCCTGAGGCCACGTGAGCATCGACATCCTCCTCTCGAAACGATGAAAAGCGGCGCACATCTTCTCACAGGGTCACGCGCCTGTCGGGCGTCGCTGCCGTAGAATCGCGGCCGGTGACGGAATCGAGCCTTCGACGCACGCGCGGCTCTCGCGCCGCGGCGTTCCTGGCGGCCGCGGCGATCCTCGGAATCGCGCCCGGGTGCCGCCGGCGCGCTCCGGAGACTCCGCCTCCCGCGGCCAGGTCGGCCGCTCCCGCCGCGCCCGACGCGTCCCGTCCCGCCCCGGAGCCCGCGTCGGCCTCGTCGGCGGGCTACGACTTCCATCCCGGCGAGAAGGCGGCGGTCGAGACGTTCCTGCGGCAGAACCCCGACCTGCGCCTCGCCGCCGACGGCGACCGCCGTCCGCCCGACGGAGGCGACGACATGAACACGCTCTACGGCGTCTACCACCCGTACTTCATTCGCGGCGACGTCGACGACGACGGCGTCCTCGACTTCGTGCTCGCCTTCGTGCGGCGCGACTCGGACCGCGACTCTCCCTGGTTCTCGATCGTGGTGTTCTCGGGCCGCGGCGACGGAGGCTTCAAACCCGGCGTCTTCCTCGAGCGCGACGTCTCGCTCGCGGATGGCGATCTCTCCCTCGACCGCGACGCGATCGTCATCACGCCGGACACCTCCGACGAGGCGACGCGCCGCTACCGCTGGGATCCCTCCCGGCACCGCCACGTCTTCGTGCGCGACCAGGACGAGGAGAGCGAGGCGCCGACGACGTCGCAGACTTGAGCGGCCCGGCAGACGCGCAGCTGCCCCGCACCGTTTCGGTGGCTCTTCCACTGCCGCTGCGGCGCGCTTTCACCTACGCGGTCCCGGACTCGCTGCCGATGCCCGCGCCGGGAGTCCGCGTGCGCGTGCCTCTCTCCGAACGCGTCCTGACCGGCGTCGTGCTGGAGTCCCCCGCGCCGCCGGCGTCCGTTCCGGGGACCCTCCGGGACGTCCTCGACGTGCTGGACGACGAGCCCGTCTGCCCGGCCGAGCTGCTGACGACCGCGGCTCGCGTGGCGGACCGCTTCTTCGCCTCGACCGGAGAGGTGCTGAAGAGCGCGCTCCCGGCGCGACTTCCCGCGAGCGGTTCGGTCCGCTATCGCATCACCGAGAGGGGAGCGCTCGCCGGCGGCCCCGGTTTCGAGGCGTCGGCCTCGCCGGAGGAGCGCGGGATCCTGGAGCGGCTCGCGGGAGGGGAGTCCGTGCGCGTGATCGAGCTTCCGGGCCCCGCATCCCGCCGCCGCGACGCGCTGCGCGGGCTCGAGGAGCGCGGGTTCGTCCGCGCCGTCTCCGCGGCGAAGCCGAAGACGAGCCGCGTCGAGGTCGCCTACGCCCCGGGCGCCCTGACGGGGGACGCGCGCGAGCGGGCGCTCGGCCGAAGCCGCCGCGCGCGGGAGGCGCTCGACTATCTGGAGTCGCTGGGACGGCCCGCGACCGCGGCGGAGGCCCGCCTCGCGATCGGGGTCAGCACGGCGATCCTGCGCGGCATGGCGGCGAAGGGGCTGCTCCGGACCTTCGAGCAGACCCGCCGCGCGGGAGAGGCCCCCGTTGCGCCTCCGCGGCCGCCGGTCGTGCCCACGCCGCCGCAGGCCGAGGCCATCGAGGCGATCTCCTCCGCGGTCCGGGAGGGTCGGTACTTCGCGGCGCTCCTGCAGGGTGTCACCGGAAGCGGCAAGACCGAGGTCTACCTGCGCGCCATCCGGGCGGCGCTCGATGCCGGCCGCGGCGCGATCTGGCTCGTCCCGGAGATCGCGCTGACTCCCGTCTTCGCGCGCGAGCTGACGCGACAGTTTCCCGACCGCGCGGCGGTGCTCCACTCCGCGCTCTCGGAGCGCGAACGGGCGGAGGCGTGGGACCGGGTGCGCGCGGGAGCCGCCCGCGCCGTGATCGGGCCGCGATCCGCCGCGTTCGCGCCCGTGACGGACCCCGGGCTCTTCATCGTGGACGAGGAGCACGATGCGTCCTACAAGCAGCGCGAGTCGCCGCGGTACGACGCCCGGGAGGTCGTGGCGCTGCGTGCGAAGGAGAACCGGGCGGCCCTGGTCTTCGGCTCCGCGACGCCGTCGATGGAGGCGCTCCACGGAGCCGCGCGCGGGCGCGTCGCCCTGCTGCGCCTGCCCGAACGCGTGGCCCAACGCGCGCTGCCGGAGGTCAGCCTCGTCGACCTGCGCGGGGAGCCCGCGCGTGCCGACGAGAAGGGCGTGCCCCTCTTCTCGCGACCGCTGCTCGAGCGCCTGTCCGCCGTCTTCGCGCGCGGCGAGCAGGCGATCCTCCTCCAGCCCCGGCGGGGCTTCGCCCCATTCCTGCTCTGCCGCGACTGCGGCCACGACTTCCGCTGCACCCAGTGCAGTGTCGCGCGAACCGTCCACGACCACGGCCGCTCTCTCGTATGCCACTACTGCGGCCAGCGATCATTGCGCCCCAACCGGTGCCCCGACTGCGGGGGAGCGCTCCTCGAGGCGATCGGCGCCGGCACCGAGCGCGTCGCCCTGCGGTTCGCGGAGCTGTTCCCGGGCGTTCCCGTGGGCGTGCTCGACCGCGACACCGCGCGGCGGCGCGGCGCGGCCGCCGTCGTCGAGGACATGCAGACCGGGCGCATCCAGTGCCTCATCGGCACGCAGATGGTGGCGAAGGGGCACGACTTCCCGCAGGTCACGGCGGTCGGCGTGCTGTCGGCCGACTCGCTGCTGAACTTCCCCGACTTCCGCGCCGCGGAGAAGACGTTCCAGCTGCTCGCGCAGGTCGCGGGACGCGCGGGCCGCGGCGATGTCCCGGGCACCGTCCACGTGCAGACGTTCCACCCCGGCCATCCCGCGATCCGGCTGGCCGCGGCGCACGACGTCGACGGATTCGCGGCATCGGAGCTCGAGTTCCGGCGGTCCTTCTTCTACCCGCCGTTCTGCGAGATGGCTTCGGTGCTGGTGTCCTCGCCGGTGCGCGAGCGGGCGGAGGCCGCCGCCGCCGAGCTCGGCGCGGCGATCGGAGACGGCCGGCATCCGGGGCTTCGCCTCTCGGGTCCGGCGCCGGCCCCGCTCGAGCGGCTACAGGGGCGCTGGCGCTTCCAGATCCTCCTGCGCGCCCCGGACCGGCGCGCCGTGCTCTCGGCCCTCGAGGCGGCGATCCCGGAGCGGGCGGCGGCCGGCGTCCAGGTCGCGGTCGACGTCGATCCCCAGGATCTGCTGTGACTTGCACGACTCGGCCTACAATCCCTTCGTGACCTCCGAGAACGTCGACTTCGAGGAGCCGATCCTGCGCCTGCGCCGGCGCCTCGAGGAGCTCGCGGCCCTGCCGGACGACGCGGCGCACCGGCGCGAGATCGAGAAGGTCCGCGAGAAGCTCGACAAGGTCTCGCGCGAGATCTACTCCAGCCTGACGCCGTGGCAGAAGACGCTGGTGGCCCGCCATCCGGCGCGGCCCTACCCGCTCGACTACATCCAGGCGCTCATCACGGACTTCACGGAGCTGCACGGAGACCGCACCTTCTCCGACGACCCCGCGATCGTCGCGGGCTTCGGCGAGTTTCGTGGACGCCCCGTGGCGCTCGTGGGCCACCAGAAGGGACGGGACACCAAGGAGAAGATCCGCCGCAACTTCGGGATGCCCCGGCCGGACGGATTCCGCAAGGCGCTCCGCGTCATGAGGCTCGCCGAGAAGTTCGGCCGCCCGATCCTCTCGTTCATCGACACGGCGGGCGCCTATCCCGGCATCGACGCCGAGGAGCGGGGACAGGCCGAGGCCATCGCGGTCAACCTGCGGGAGATGGCCCGCTTCCACGTCCCGATCATCGTCGCGGTGACGGGGGAGGGCGGATCCGGGGGAGCCCTCGCGCTGGGCATCGGCGACCGGATCCTGATGCTCGAGCACGCGATCTACTCGGTCATCACGCCCGAGGGCTGCGCCGCGATCCTCTGGCGGGACTCGGGCCGCAAGAAGGAGGCGGCCGACGCGCTCCGGCTGACCGCCGCGGACCTGGCGGAGTTCAAGGTCATCGACGAGATCGTCCCGGAGCCGCCGGGCGGAGCCCATGCGGATCCGGCGGGCGCCGCGGCGGCCCTCGGCGAGGCGCTCGAGCGCCACCTCGGGGAGGTCGCGGAGCTGACTCCGGAGGAGCGGCGCGAGCGGCGCTACAGGCACTTCCGGTCGATGGGCCAGTTCGACACCGCCGGCCTCGGGTGACCTCCGCGGCGGCCGTCGAGCCGTGGCCCGCGAAGGCGCTCGCTTCGCGCGGACGCGGTCTGTCCGTGCCCATGCGGACAATGGGCGCGATGAAGATGGACTGGCGCCTCTCGGCCCCCGACGCGGGAGCGGCATCGCGGCTGGCGCGGGAGGCGGGCGTCTCCCCGACGCTCGCGGGGTTGCTCCTGCGGCGCGGCGTCGCCACGGGAGACGAGGCGCGCGCGTTCCTCGCTCCGTCCACGGAGGGGCTCCATGATCCGGCCCGGCTGCTCGGCGCCGAGGCCGCGGCCGACCTGCTGGTCTCCGCCGCTCGCCGCGGCCGGCGCATCGTCGTCTTCGGGGACTACGACGTGGACGGCGTCACGGCGGTGGCTCAGCTGCGCGCGGCGCTCGCCCGCGTCGGCGCCGATGCCGCGGCGTTCATTCCCCACCGTCTCCGCGACGGCTACGGGCTGAAGCCGCAGACCGTGCGGCGCGTCCTCGCGGAGCTCTCGCCGGCGGTCATCGTGACGGTCGACTGCGGCATCACCGCGGTCGAGGGCGTCGCCGCCGCGCGCGAGGCCGGCGTCGACGTGATCGTCACGGACCATCACCTGGTGCCGGACGCGCTGCCCGCCGGCGCCGTCGTGGTGAACCCGCGGCAGCCGGGCTGCGCGTACCCCGAGAAGGAGCTCGCGGCCTGCGGCATCGCGCTCAAGATCGCCGAGGCGATCGCGCGGCGCGCCGGCGTCTCGCTCTCGCGCGAGTCCCTGCTGCGCGCGGCCTGCCTCGGAACGATCGCCGATCTCGTTCCGCTGACCGGGGAGAACCGCGTGATCGCGGCGGCCGGGCTCGCCGCGCTGGCGGGCGCCCGCGCTCCGGGCCTCCGCGCGCTCCTCGAGGAGTCGGGCCTGCCGCCGGGGACGGCGCCCACCGCCGAGGAGGTCGCGTTCCGAATAGCGCCCCGCCTGAACGCGGCCGGGCGGCTCGACTCGGCCCGCCTGGCGCTGTCGGTCTTCGAGGAGCGCGACGCGCAGCGCGCCCGGCTGGCCGCGCGGGAGCTGTCGCTGCGCAACGCGGAACGACAGTCGCTCGAGCGCCGCGTGGTCGCGGAGGCGCGCGAGCGGATCGAGCGGGACGAGGCTCCCGAGGCGGGTTCCCTGGTGCTCGAGGCGGACCCAGGCTGGCATCGCGGCGTCCTGGGGATCGCCGCCTCGCGGCTGGCGCGGGAATATCGGCGCCCGGTTCTCCTCTTCGGCTTGGAGGGTGACCGAGTGAGCGGATCCGGCCGGAGCATCGCGGGCGTCTCGCTGCACGCGCTGATGGCGCGGCTCCGGCACCACTTCACCGAGTTCGGCGGCCACAGCCAGGCGGTCGGGGCGACCCTGCCGGCGGAGCGCTTCGCCGCGTTCCGGGAAGAGGCGCGCGCCCTCTTCTTCGCGGAGGTCCCCGCGGAGGCGCTCACCCCGCGCGAGGAGGCGGAGGCCGAGCTCGCCATCGAAGACGTCGACGACGCGCTCGTGCGCGAGCTCGCGCTGCTCGAGCCGCACGGCGCCGGCAACCCTCGTCCCGTCTTCCTGGCGCGGGACGCACGCGCATCCGGCCCCTGGACCGCGGTCGGCGAGCGCGGCCTGCGGGGCCGGCTCCGGCTGGCCGGCGCCGGCGGGCATCTGAGGGGCGTCGCCTGGAACGGGGGCCACGAGCTCGCCCGCCTCGCGGCGGACACCGCGCCGTTCGAGATCCACTACCGTCTCGAGGCGCAGCGGGACTGGGGCCTCCAGGCGGAGGTCCTCGCGGCGCGACCCCGGAGCCTCTGCGCGTGAAGGGTCGGCGCCTCGAGCTCGCGGTGCTGGCGGCCGCGGCGGTCTTCGTCGGGATCCTCGCCGTCTCGTTCCGTCCGGGGCGGCGCCCCGCGGCGACGGCGGGGAAGGGCCGCCCCGCGAACGCGCCCGGAGTCGACGCGGCGGGCGAGCCGACGACGCTCCTCGACGGCTTCGACTTCACCGAGACCGTCGGAGGCAAGCCGCTCCTGCGCATCCAGGCCGACCGCACGATCGGGTATGGGCCGGGCGCGGGCCTGCCGCCCAGCCTCTACTCGGGCGAGAAGGTGACGCTGACGGCGTATCCCGACGACGGCGAGCCGGTCACGGTGCTCTCGGACCGCGCGACCTACGACGAGCGCAGCCGCGAGTCGCGCCTCACGGGCAACGTCCGCTGGACCGACAAGGACGGTGGGCTCGCCGAGACCGAGGAGGCCCTGTTCCATCCGGCCGCGCGGATGCTGGAGGCGCCCAAGCCGGTCCACTTCACGCAGGGGTCGATGGACATCACGGCGCCCTCCGCCAGGTACGACCTCAAGGAACGCGTCGTGCACTTCGCCGGGCCCGTCCAGGGAACCGGCTCGGGCGAGGAGAGCGGCGGCCTCTCGCGCCTGACCGCGCGCTCCGCCCTGTACCGCCGGGACGCCGGCCTGCTCGAGCTCGAGGACGCCGACGCCACGTCGAAGAACGGCGACCGCTTCGCGTCGGACCAGCTCGTGATCAAGCTCGACACCTCCGGCAAGCACCATCCCGAGTGGGCGAAGGCCACCGGCAACGTACGCGGGATCCTCTCGCCCGAGGGCGCGGCCGCCGGGACGGGATCGAAGCCCGCCTCGCCGAAGGGCCCCTCGCCGAACGGCGAGCGCCCCAGGGCCGAGCGCCAGTACGAGGGCCAGGAGAGCCTGGTCGCCTTCGACGCCGACGGGAAGGCGAAGAGCTTCACGCTGCGCGGCGCGCCGGCGATGATGAAGGAGCCGGAGCGGCGGCTGACGGCGCCCCAGATCGACCTGCTGTTCGCGGACGGCAAGGCGAGCGCCGCGCGCGCGACGGGCGGCGTCCGGATCGACTCGGCGGACGGCCGCGCGGAGGCGGACTCGGGGAGCCTCGGCTTCGGCAAGGACGGCGAGACCCAGAACGCCGCGCTCGACGGCAACGTCCGGCTCGAGGAGCCGCCCGACCGCCGCGCCCAATCGGTGCGCGCGGCGCAGCTCGACTCCCGCGGCATCTGGGTGCTGACGGGGGACGCCGGGAGCGCGGCGAAGGTGGAGAGCGGGCGCTCACGGATATCCGCCCAGCGCATCGAGCTCGAGCGGCCGCTCAAGCAGGTCCGCGCGGAGGGCAAGGCGCGTGCGGTGTTCTCGCCGGACCCCGCGCGCAAGGAGCGCACGCCGACGTTCGTCGGAGATCCCGAGCGGCCGACCTACGGCCAGGGCGAGCGCATCACGCTCGACGACGAGCGCCACCTCGCGACGCTCTCGGGCGGCGCCTCGCTGTGGCAGGACACCTCCTCGCTCTTCGCCGACGACATCACCCTCTCCGACGCCGACAAGACGGTCACGGCGGTGGAGAACGTCCGGGCGGTGCTGAGCCCCGCGAAGCCGACCGGGAAGGATGGCGGCGCGACGGCTCCGAGCGCTCCCGACAAGGACAAGCAGGACAAGGCGGCGTCCGTCATCCTCGCCAAGAAGATGGTCTACCGGGACTCGGACCGCAGCGCGCACTTCGACGGCGGCGTGACGATGAACCGCGGCGGGATGCACGCGACGGGGGGCTCGTCCACGGCGTGGCTCTCCAAGGAAGGGGAGCAGGCGCACGGCGTCGACAGCGTCGAGATCACGGGCAACGTGCAGATGCAGGACCGGACGCTCGGCCGCTCCGCCACCGCCGACAAGGCCCTCGACTATCCGAAGCTCGGCAAGACCGTCCTGTGGGGGAATCCGGCGCGCGTGGTCGAGGCCGCGGGCAACCAGATCGCCGGGGCCGTCTTGACGATCACGGACCGGGGGCGTAGCGTCGAGATCACGGCGCCCGAGGGCGGAAAGACCGAAACGATTCACCGGACCGACAAAGATTGAACCAGACCGTCTCGAGATCCGGAGACCGGCCGGTCCTCTCGGCCGAAGGCCTCGTCAAGGCCTATGGCGGAAGAACGGTCGTGCGCCAGGTCTCGCTGCAGATCTCGGGGGGAGAGATCGTGGGCCTCCTCGGCCCCAACGGGGCGGGGAAGACCACGACCTTCGGGATCGTCGTCGGCCTCGTCCGTCCCGACGCCGGAGTCGTGCGTCTCGGCGAGGAGGACGTCACCGACCTCGCGATGTACCGCCGCGCGCGCGCCGGCATCTCCTACCTGCCGCAGGAGCCGTCCGTGTTCCGCAAGATGACGGTGGAGGAGAATCTTCTCGCGATCCTGGAGACGCTCGACCTCCCGAGCTCGGAGCGGGCGGAGCGGTGCGATGCCCTGCTCGCGGAGTTCGGTCTCGAGAAGCTGCGGCGCAACAAGGCCTACACGCTCTCGGGCGGCGAGCGGCGCCGGGTCGAGATCGCGCGGAGCCTGGTGCTGTCCCCCTACTTCGTCCTGCTCGACGAGCCGTTTGCCGGAATCGACCCCATCGCGGTGCTCGACCTGCAGCAAATCGTGCGCCGCCTGGCCTCTTCCGGCATCGGTGTCCTCATCACGGACCACAACGTCCGCGATACGTTGAGCATCGTGGACCGCGCTTATATAATCAGTGGCGGCGAGATATTGCGCTCCGGCACGCCCCTTGCACTATCGAGCGATGCCGTCGTAAAAAAGATCTATCTCGGTGAGGGATTTCGGCTCCACTGAGGGGCGGCGTCTCTATGGCCCTGGAACAAAAGCTCAACCTTCGACTCTCGCAGCGGCTGGTGATGACGCCGTCGCTGCAGCAGGCGATCAAGCTCCTGCAGATGTCGCGGCTCGAGCTCCAGGAGGTTCTCACCCAGGAGATGGTCGAGAACCCCATCCTCGAGGACCAGGAGGAGACGGAGACCGCCGAGCGGACCGAGACCACGCCCGAGACCGAGGAGCCCGCGCCGCCCGCCGACGCCGCCACGCCCGCCGAGGAGAAGGACCGGGACTCCTTCGACGAGATCGACTTCGACTCCTACTTCTCGGACTACCTCGACTCGGCCTACAACCCCCGCCAGTACCAGGAGGAGCCCGAGGAGTACTCGCTCGAGAACGTCCTGACGCGTCCGGAGGGGCTGCCCGAGCATCTGACCTGGCAGCTCTCGATGTCGGAGGCGCCGCCGTCCGTGCGCGAGATCGCGGCGTACCTCATCGGCAACATCGACGAGGACGGCTACCTGCGGGTCTCGCGCGAGGAGGTCCGCGCGGAGCACCCCGAGACCGAGGCCGACGTCGAGTCCGCCCTCGAGCTCGTGCGCTCCTTCGATCCGCCCGGCGTCTGCGCGTTCGATCTTCCCGACTGCCTCATGCTGCAGCTGAAGACGCTCGGGATCGAGAACGCGCTCATCGAGACGATCATCCTGAAGCACTGGCCCGAATTCCTCAACCGGCAATTCGCCGCGCTCTCGAAGACGCTCAACGTCGGGATCTCGGAGGTCCAGGCGGCGGTCGAGATCATCAAGAACCTCGAGCCCAAGCCGGGACGCAAGTACTCGAGCGAGCGGACCATCTACGTCGAGCCCGACGTCTTCGTCCGGAAGATCGGCGACGAGTACGTCATTCAGCTCTCCGAGGACGGCCTCCCGAAGCTCCGCATCTCGGGCGCGTACCGCCGGCTTCTGCGGGGCGGCAACGGCGCGATCGGGGCCGAGGCGGCGAACTACCTGCGCGAGAAGATGCGCTCGGCCGTCTGGCTCATCAAGAGCCTCGACCAGCGCCAGCGGACGATCTACAAGGTCGCCGACTCGATCGTCCGGCACCAACGCGCGTTCCTGGATCACGGCATCGAGCACTTGCGGCCGCTCGTCCTGCGGGTCGTGGCGAACGACATCGGCATGCACGAGTCGACCGTCTCCCGCGTCGTGTCGAACAAGTACATCCACACGCCGCGCGGGCTCTTTCCCATGAAGTATTTCTTCCACAGCGGGATCGACTCCTCGTCCGGCGACGACGTCTCATCGCTGTCCATCAAGAACAAGATCTCCCGGATCGTGCAGGACGAGGATGCCCGCCGGCCCTTCTCCGACGCCCGCATCATGCAGCGGCTGCGGGCCGAGGGGATCCAGATCGCGCGGCGGACGGTGGCCAAGTACCGCGAGGAGCTCCGCATCCCCTCTTCCTCCCAGAGAAAACAAAGCTTTTAGGAGGGACGAATGGCCGTCGAATGCACGGGACGCAACGTCGAAGTCACCGCGTCGTTGAAGCAGCTGGCGGAGGAGCGCACGCACCGTCTGGAGCGCCATCTCGGCGGACCGGCCGACGTCCGCGTCGTGCTCTCCCACGAGAAGCATCGATTCGGGGCGGAGATCATCGCGATCCACAGGCGACGGCGTTGGAAGGCCCAGGAGGAGACGGCGGATCCCCGCGCGGCAGTGGCCCTCGCGTTCGAGAAGATCGACGCGCAGGCCATGCGGGACTCCGAGAAGCGCCGCGACCGCAAGCACCGCGGCTGGACGCGTTTCCTGCCGAAGGGGTGGCGGACGCCGGCGACGAGGTCCGCCGCGGCGGCGGCCGCCGGTCCCCGGATCGTGCGGACGATCGCGAGCGCGGTGAAGCCGATGGGCGTGGACGAGGCGGCGCTCGCGCTGGAGTCCTCGGGCCAGGAGGTGCTGGTCTTCCGCGACGCGACGAGCGACCGCATCTCCGTGCTCTTCCGTCGCGGAGACGGGGACCTCGGCCTGATCGTGCCGGAATGCTGATCGGGACCGAGGGGGCGGCCGAGTTCGCGGCACATCGCGACGGCGGCATCGACCCGAGGCTCGTGTTCGCGTCCATCCCCGGGCGCACGCGGGAGGAGGTCCTCGCCGAGCTGTCGCGGCGTGTCGCGGCGCAGGGGGCCGTGCCGGACGCGGCCGATCTCGCCGCGCGGCTGCTCGACCGCGAGAAGCTCGGCTGCACCGGCCTCGGCGACGGCATCGCGAT
>Ga0157375_10000202_pt1 | contig 55157 bp, 42 predicted proteins | sample M35metaG_FD_115311 | JGI IMG/M metagenome (GOLD analysis project Ga0157375, IMG submission 115311) | Miscanthus rhizosphere microbial communities from Kellogg Biological Station, Michigan, USA - M3-5 metaG | ecosystem: Host-associated > Plants > Roots > Rhizosphere > Soil | place: USA: Michigan...
CCGGCCACGCCATGGATGGCCGGGATGCCGGAAATGCAGGAGCATTTTCCGGCCACGCCATGGATGGCCGGGATGCCGGAAATGCAGGAGCATTTTCCGGCCACGCCATGGATGGCCGGGATGTCGGAAATGCAGGAGCATTTTCCGGCCACGCCATGGACGGCCGGGATGCCGGAAATGCAGGAGCATTTTCCGGCCACGCCATGGATGGCCGGGATGCCGGACATGCAGGAGCATTTTCCGGCCACGCCATGGACGGCGGAATGCCGGAAATGCAGGAGCATTTTCCGGCCACGCCATGGATGGCCGGGATGCCCGGACATGCAGGAGCATTTTCCGGCCACGCCATGGACGGCGGAATGCCGGAAATGCAGGAGCAATTTCCGGCGGCCGGGTCGGCCGGCGGCCCGTAAAGCAAGTGGAGCTGCCGCACGGCGTTTCTTTTGTGGCACCATGCTGCGGCACTCAACCCCGGGGGTTGTGGCTTTTGAGTCAGTTCCAGACGACGCGTTGGAGTCTCGTTCTCGAAGCCCGCGAACAGGATGGCCGTTCGCGGAAGGCGCTCGAGAGTCTTTGCCGCACCTATCGTCCCCCGGTTGTCGCGTATATCCGCTGCCGCGTGGCAAACGCCGATGCCGCCGAAGACCTTGCGCAGACTTTTTTCACGCGTTTTGTCGAACGCGCGTTCCATGCCCGTGCCGATCCGGCACGCGGGCGCTTTCGGGCGTTCCTGCTGACTGCCTTGAAGAATTTTCTGGCCGACGCCAGCGACGTGGCCAATGCGGCGAAGCGCGGCGGCAACATCCTGTTTCGCTCGCTGGATTCCGCAAGCGGCAGCCAGACCGGCCTCGACGGCATTGCCGATGATGAGCAACCCGACGACGCGTTCGAGAGGGCGTGGGCGCATGCGGTCCTGGAGTCGGCAATGCGCAAGCTTCGCCGGGAAGCCAAGGCCGCCGGAAAGACGGCGTTGTTCGATGCGCTGGGCGAATTCCTGATCGAACGCCCTGACGAGGACGACTACGTGCGGGTAGCCCAGGTACTGAACATGCGCCGCAATACGCTGGCGGTCGCCGTCCATCGCATGCGCAGTCGCCTGCGTGAGCTGGTCCTCCAGGAACTGGCTGACACTGCAGCGGACAACGCCGACCTCGAGGCCGAAATGACGCAGCTGCGCAATTCATTGGCTGCTGTGCTGTGAAAGGACGATCCCGCAGGGACCGCTCTCGCTGGTAATCGCGCCGCCTCATTGCCGTATGCAGGGGCGAACGACAGGTAACCATCATGATGAGTTCGCACGCAAGCCAGTCGCAGGATCGCTTTTCGACAACCCGCTGGTCGATGGTCATGCAGCTGGTCGACAAGGACTCGCCGCTGGCGCGTGACGCACTCGGCGACCTCGCGCAGCGTTACTGGTATCCGGTCTACGCGTTCGTGCGCCGCCGCGGGCAGCCTCCGGCGACGGCCGAGCAGGTCACCCGCGATCTGCTGCGTCGACTGGTGAATGAGAATGAGGGCACACAGCCGATAGCGTCGCGGCACTACCGCAGCTATCTGCTCGATCGCGTGCATGCCCTGCTCGACCTCAGCTGGACTGCCGGCGCGAGCGAGCCGGATGCGCCGGGCAGCGAATTCCCCGCGCCGACCGACCTGGAACGACGTTTTCTGCGCGATCACATCGCGCCATCGTCCCCGGAGCAGGCATTCCAGCGCAGCTTTGCGCTGGTCGTCCTGCAGCGTACCTTGCGCCGCCTGCGCAATGAAGCCGCCGACACCGGCCGCGCAGACATGTGTCGCGCGCTCGAGCCATTCCTGGCGCGTGATCCGGAGTCCGGCGATTACGAGCGCATCGCCATCCAGCTGCGCACACGCAAGGTGACGCTGATCCTGGCCCTGAAGCGCCTGCGCCAGCGCTTGCGCGAACTTGCCGCATTGGAACTGTCCGACACGGTCAGCAGTGCCGATGACCTGGCCAGTGAACAGGATGCATTGCTGTCGATACTGGGTGAATTGACGGCGTGAACGCCAGCCGGACCATCGTCGCGACACAGGTCATCGCGGACCCCGATGCCCTGAGCGGCGATGTGTCGATAATCGCACATCTGGCCTTTGCGCGAGCCAAGCGCAGCGACGACGAAGACGCCGGCACGCGCCATCTGGCATTGTTGCCGAAGGAGACGCTGGAGCTCGACCTTTCCGACCCGGCACAACGGATGTTCGGCGGCTACGAATTGCTCGAGTTGATCGGCGAAGGCGGCATGGGCGTCGTCTATCGCGCGCGCCAGACCGGCCTCGACCGGGAAGTCGCCGTTAAGCTGCTGGCTGCCGGCCCATGGGCCTCGACCGAGTTCATCGAGCGCTTTCGGCGCGAAGCGCAGAATGCCGCGCGCATGCAGCACCCGAACATCGTCGCGATCTACGAAGTCGGCGATGCCGAGGAACTGCAGTTCTTCAGCATGCGCCTGGTACGCGGCGACAGCCTGGCGGCCGTGCTCCGCCGCGACGGAAAGATGCCGGCGCTGCGCGCCGCGCAACTGCTGCGGACCATTGCGGAAGCGGTTGATTACGCGCACCGGCTCGGCGTGCTGCATCTCGACTTGAAGCCGGCGAACGTGCTGCTGGACGAAACCGGCACGCCGCACGTCGCCGACTTCGGCCTCGCCCGCCGGCTCGACCAGGGCCTGGCCGCCGATAACAATGAAGTGTCGGGGACACCGAGCTACATGGCGCCCGAGCAGGCCACGGCTGGCTCGCAGAAGATCACGCAGGCAACCGACATCTGGGGCCTCGGCGCCGTGCTCTACGAACTGGTCACCGGCGAGCCGCCGTTTCTGGCATCGACGGCACACGGCACGCTGAGACTCGTCGTCGAGGGCATGTTGCGCAATCCACGCCGCTACACGCCGAATCTGCCGCTCGACCTCGAGGCGATCATTCTCAAATGCATGTCGCGCGATGTCGCCCGGCGCTACGCGAGCGGGCGCGCACTGGCCGAGGATCTGACCCGCTTCATCGAAGGCCGCGCCGTCAGTGCTCGCCCCCTGAACGGCCTGCAACGTACCGCGCGCTGGACGCGGCGCGAGCCGAAACTCGCGACGACAGCGCTGCTCGCGTTACTGGCATTGCTCGCCGGCCTGGCGGCGACGACACAGCAGTGGCGCAGGGCCGAAAGCAATCGCGAGCGCGCCGAAGCGGAAAAACACATCGCCGAGACGAGTGCCGCCACGGCGAACCGCCTGCTCTGGGAGAGCCGGCGCAGCGATGCCATGCGGCTGCAGAACGAAGGCAAGGCGTTCGCCGCGCTGCCGCTGCTCGTCGCGAATGTGACCGAGCAGGAAAAAAGCGCTGCGCCGAGCGCGATCGAGCGGCGCGAGATCGGCATGATCCTGAAGCAGGGCGTCACGCTGATCGACCGCATGATCGTTCCGGATGCGCGGCCGACGCTATCCGCGCTGAGCCCGGATGGCAGCCTGCTGGCCATCGGCTTCGACGACATCAGCGTGCGCTGGTACGACACGGCGACTTTGACCGAACGCGGGCGCGTCGATCTCAGCGCCGAGCCGACGTCGGACAATTCGATGCGCGCGCCGATGTTCGCGCGCTTCATCGACAACCACCGCTTGCTCGTCACGCTCGAGTGGCTCAGCTACATGGTGGCGCCGTCCAATAACGACTCGTTCCTGATCGATCTAGACACCGCGCAGCTCGTCGCACCACCGAAGGCGTTTGCCGATTTCGCCGATGCGAATTTCGCCGCGGACGGACGCAACGCGATCCTGTTCAACCATTCGGGCAGCGGCCAGGCCTGGCAGGTCGATCCCTGGCGGCCGATCTCGAGTTTTTTTCCGGTCCAGTGGGCCAACAGGGCGGCAAACCCGATACTCATCGGACTTGGCGCGCACCACGTGGTCCATTTCAGCTCCAGCATGAGCGGACTCGTCGTGATGGACCTGGGAGTGCATCCGGTCGCGCACGAGATCGCCGAGCTAAAGGACAAGCGCTTCACCGCGTGGCAGGAAAGTCACGACGGCAAGACACTCGCGCTCGGCGATGAGGACGGGCGCGTGTATCTCGTCGATCTCGACTCGCGTATCACGCGGACGTTGCCGCTGCCGGCCGGCAGCGATGTTACATGGGTCGCCTTCAGCGAAGACGATGCCTGGTTCGCCGCCGCGCGCCAGGATGGTGCCGCGTTCGCGTTCGACGCGGCCACCGGCAACCCGCTGCATTCGGGCGAGTTGCGCCACAACTTCGACTTGCGTTTCATCACCGTGAGCCACCGCGACAATTTCGTAATCGCATCCGGCGCCGGCGAAAGCGTCATGTGGCGCATGCCGGAACAGGGCATCGTCGGCGGCGGAACGTACGCAACCCGCGTCCTCGCCAATCCGACCCCATCGGGACACGCGGGGCTGTACTGGGCCGGTGTTTCCATGACCGCCGGGCTGCTCGCCACGGCGGACATGGACGGCGAAGTGCGCCTGTGGCGGTTGCCGCGCGACCCCTCGATCGGCGCGCGCGCCGGTTGGGTGCTTGGCGAAGGCCTGCAGTTCGACGGCGTGCACGTGGCCGATGTCGCCTACGATCACGTGCGCGTGGCTACCGCGCAGGGTACGGCGGCGACCGACTGGATACGGCTGCCGCAGCCGGTGCTGTACGCCGAACTCGTCGATGCCGCGCGAACACTGGTCGCGGTCAGCGGGCACGAGCTGTACGTGTTCGATGCGAAGACAATGCAGCGGCGCTATGCACCGATCGAGTTGGCGGCGACGCCGCAGGACCTCGCGGTCGACGATGCCGGCGCAACGCTTCTGCTCGCCTTCGGACACAACGGCGAGCAGGGATTCGAAGAACGCATCATGAGCGTCGCGGTCGCGAGCGGGGAAATCCGCGAGTTCGCCGATCACGTGAGCGGACCGATCCGGCGCCTCGCCTTTTCGCCCGACGGTCACGACATCCTGGTGGTGGGCCCACCGAACGCGACAACGCAGATCTATGATGCGCTGACGCGGCAGCGCGTCGGCGCGTACGCGCATGATCGCGAGCAGCCGGTGCTGGCGGCGGAGTTCACTGCCGATTCAAAGATGGCGTGGCTGGTCACCCGCAGCACCGAAGAATCCGACGCGAACAACGCGACACTGCTGCTCTGGAACATCGCGACGAACAAGGTCGACGAGACCCGGCGCATCGTGGGCGCCTGGCCGGTCGGCCTGGCCACAGTCGACCGCGTGCCGCTGCTGGCGAGTCGCGACGCGCTCGTGCTCGATCCCGGAGCGTCGCAGGAACGGCGTAGCGCTCCCCTGCATGGCGGCGGCGAGCCGTCGGCAATTTCGGCAGTGAGCCGCGACGGACGGCTGATCGCCTATGCGCGCTCGCGCGGCGTGCAGCTCTACGATGCGGAAACCATGGCCGCGCTCGGGCCGTCACTCGAAGTGAACTGGCGCGCGCAGGACGGCATTGCCGATCTCGAGTTCGATCCCGAAGGTCGTTCGCTGCTCGCGCGCCTGGGTAGAAGCCGGTGCTGGTTCGTGTGGCCGATCGGGAGCGACAAGCGCAGCCTCGACGCTCTGAGACTGGACGCCGATCTGCTCTCGCCGTCGATCGAAGGGCCACGGCTCCTGCGCATGACCAGCGAAGACGAGCACGCGCGTCTGCGCGCGCGCGATCCCGGAGCCTGGGCCGCACACGATGCACGACCGATGCCGGCGATGGCGCGCATCGCGCTGCAGAACGCGATTCCGCAGCGCGATCCGGACACGAACCCGCTGCTTCTGGACCTGACTTCGGGCTACACGCTGGGTCCGTTGAGCACGCGCAAGGGGACCGATACCGTGTTGACCGATATCGTCGATCTGCCCGTCGGTGTTGCCCGACTCGACGGCGTCGACTTCGATATTCGCGGCGGCATCGAACTGCGCCAGCTGGGCGCCGGCAACGGTTCGCACACCTTGCGGTCGGCGGCGACGGGCTTTTCCGTTCCACCTGTACCGGTCGCTGCCTTCCACGTGTTGATGTTCACCGCGCTGGCGCTGCCGGAGCCATCGGAGCGGCTCTACGCCAACGTGCGCCTGCACTATCGCGACGGCACGCAGGCGCTGCTCCCGATCCGCACGCAACGCGAAGTCCCGGGGATGACCGATCGCGACCGACCGACACCGGTCGGCTGGGCCGCGGTCAAACGACTGATGATGATCGGGGAGTTTCACGACCAGATTTACAGTAATCCGCGACTGCCGAACCCGTATCCGGAGAAGCTGATCGCGTCTGTCGATCTCGAAACGTCGAACAGCGGCTGGGCCGAGCCTGTGTTCATTGCGGTAACCGCCGAACCTGTCCGTGCGCCCACGGCGGGACCGCGCAAGAACCACTGACTGACGGGCGCACTGGAGCACATCCGACTCGATCAATTCACGGAGAACATTGCCATGAAACGACTGACCACTACTGCCTTGTTGCTTGTCGTCGCCGTCGCGTCCGCGGACGCGCAAGCCTGCGGCGAAGTCATGTACCGCATGGGCGGCGCGCTGCGTTATCACGCGTTCGTCACCAAGCATCCGGCGCAGATATTGCTGTATTCCGGCAACGGCGCGCACCAGACGAGCGCCGATGTCGATGGCTTCCATCACAACCTCGAGCGCGCCGGTCACCAGGTGACGATCATCGACACTCCCGACGCCCTCGCCAAGAGCCTCGCCGCTCATTCGTACGATGTGATCATCGCCTACGCGATCGACCTGCCGGCGATCAACTCCCAGCTCGCGCACGTCAATCACGAGCCGACGCTGATCCCGGTGCTCCAGCACGGCGACGAAAACGCGTTACGCGAGCACTACCCACTGGCCTTGAACGAGGACGCCAACCTCAATCAGTTCCTCAAGACAATCGAACAGACGATGAAGGCGCGCGGTACGTAGATTCGCGCCGCGAAAAATGTGCGCTACTGCAATGTTCGCCCGCCGCTGGCGGGCTGTGGTGGGTGCGTCCAATTCGAAGGGGAAACCGTAATGCGTGCATGGATCATGTTGGTATTGTCGACCCTGTTGATCGCCCGCGCCGCGCCGGGAGCGGCCCAGGTGCCGAATCCGTCGCAACAACTGCCCGAACGCGCGGACGAGGCGCTGCAGGAATCGCCTGCAGGCCACGGCGACATCTCGATTGCCTACCTCAACAGCTATGTCAACGGATTCTGGCTGGACTCCAACACGAAGGTGCCGAACGGCGCTGTGCGCAGCCGCGGTGTCGCGCTCGAGCTCGACTACAACGTCACCGACGCCTGGTCGGTTCACTTCGGCATCCCATTTCTTTCGAACAAGTACCAGGGTGTGCAGCCGCACTGCCCGACTACGACACCGCCGCAATGCGCCAACATCCCGGCGCTCGATCCGCAGCACCCGGAGTCGCAGTTCATCGATGACGGCAGCTACCACGGTACCTGGCAGGACTTCATCGTAGGCGCGGCCTGGCACACGCACATCGACGACTACTTCATCACGCCGTCCCTGATCGCGACGATTCCCAGCCACGACTACGTATTCTTCGATAATGCCGCGGTCGGCCAGCGCCTGCATCAGCTGCTGGTTGCCGCAACGCTCGCTCACCAGCTCGAATTCAGTAACATCTACTACAAACTCGGATACGGCTACGCGTTCAGCCAGCACGTGCTCGGCCAGGATACCGGCTACCAGCGTTTCGACGGCGAACTTGGCTATTTCATCAACGAACGGTGGTCCGTGCGCGCGTTCGTCACCGGCCGCATCGGCAATGGCCTCTCTGCGTATGAAGTGGGACCGCTGACCGACGGCATGACGAACGCCTACTGGTATCACCACGACCAGATTTCCGAGCACAGTTACTTCGGCGCGGGGTTGGGCGTCGATTACGACTTCGGCAACCGCTACATGGCCACGGCCTCGATCCAGCGCGAGTTCTGGGGCGAAACCGTCTTCGATTTCAAGTACGCCCTCGAAATGCGCCTGACGCGCAGTTTCTGATCGCGCCTGCGCTAACGACCGGCGCGACACGGCGCGCTGTAATCGGCGCGCGGAATTCCTGAAGCTGAGTAATGACGCGGGGCGATCCGGCTCCCGTGACGGAACGGAGCGACGGCCATGCCGGTTTTCAATTTCGATTTCAACCGTTCGATCACCCACGTGGACATGAGCGCGGCACGCTCGGGCATTTTCACGCCGTGCATCACCAGCCTCGAACTCAACGACGCGAAATTGCGCCGCTTCAGCGATCTCATCCGGCGTATCGCGCCGGACAGGCCGACTTACAGTGCCGACCAGATCGCCGGAACCGCGCGGCGCGTGTTGCGCGCGTCGATGAAGGGCCAGGATTCGGCCTTCATCAAAGTGCGGATGCGTCGCGCCGGCGAGATCCGTGCCGCGCTGCAGGATGCGCAATGGGAAATTCCGGCGAAACTCCTGGGTCCGATGCACGACATCATCGGCTACCTCGATGACGACAGGCTCGCGCTGATTCCGAACAGCGTTCCGATCGTCGGCCCGCTCGATGATGCGCTCCTAGTCGACGCGGCGATGGACACCTTGCGCGGCGAACTCGACGATTATGCCGACTTCTGCCGCTATCGAATCGCCGAGGCCGCGAACCTCGGCATGGCGCTCGGCGAAGTCAGGATCGAACGCCGGCGCTGGTACGAAGATCGTCAGCAGGAACTGCGCCTCGAGCAGCAGTTGCGTCGAGTTCGCAGCACCGAGTATGGCAACTCGCCCCTGGGCGTCGCCGCTTTCCGCATCTGCTGAGCGGCTGTCGCGCGGCCGGACTGCGGACGGATCGCGGTTGTGGCAGTATGCTGCCGCACGAACGCAGTCGGACCCTGGGGACCTCGCCGCAATGTCGCGGTTCGATACCACGCACTGGAGCATCGTCGCCCGCGCGCGCGGCGACTCGCGCGACGCGCGCGCAGCGCTCGAAGCGTTGTGCCGCGCCTACCGTCCGCCGGTTCTGGCCTACATCCGCGGCCGCGGCTACGCACTGGATGTCGCCGAAGACCTTGCGCAGACTTTTTTCGCGCGCTTTCTCGAGGATGCCTACCAGACCGTCGCCGATCCCGCGCGCGGCCGTTTTCGCGCATTTCTGCTGACCGCGCTCAAGCGCTTCCTGATCAACGCCAATGCGGAGGCCCATGCCATCAAGCGCGGCGGCGCGGTGCGCATGAGCGCTCTTGCCGACGACCAGGCGTCCGCCACCAACTGGATGGTCGACAGCGGTTCGCCGGAGCGCGCGTTCGAGCGCGGTTGGGCGCTGGCCGTGCTCGAAGCGGCCATGCGCAAGTTGCGCGGCGAAGCCGAGCAGTCCGGAAAGGGTGAAATGTTCGAACTGCTGCATGAATTCCTGACCGAACGTCCGGACGAGGAAGACTACGCTCGTGCCGCCGCCGCGCTGCACCTGCGGCGCAACACCCTGGCGGTCGCCGTGCACCGGATGCGCCACCGCCTGCGCGAACTGGTGCGTGAGGAAATCGCACAGACCACCGTCGGCCGTGCGGAGCTGGAGGCGGAGTTGCGCGACCTGCACGCCACTCTGTCGAACGTCATGGAGTAGTGCCTGCCGCCGCGGCGCGGAGCGAAATACGGCCACGCTGCTATACTTCGCGGCCTCGCAAGCAGCGCGGAGCCGTCCATATGCTCAACAACATCAAACAAGACGCACAGCAGCGAATGACCAAGAGCGTCGAGGCGCTCAGGCACGAGTTGCAGCGCCTGCGTACCGGCCGCGCGAGCGTCGCGCTGGTCGAACACCTGAAAGTCAACTACTACGGCTCGGACGTGCCGATCAGCCAGGTCGCCAATATCGCCGTTGCCGACGCACGCTCGCTGACGATCACGCCTTGGGAAAAGACCATGGTGCAGGCGGTCGAAAAATCGATCCTGGCATCCGATCTCGGGCTCAACCCGACCACCGCAGGGACGGTGATCCGCATCAACCTGCCGCCGCTGACCGAGGAACGCCGCAAGGAATTGTCCAAGCACGTCGCCCACGAAGGCGAGAACGCCAAGGTTGCCGTGCGCAACATCCGCCGCGACGCCATGCATCATGTCAAGGAACTGCTCAAGGACAAGAAGATCACCGAGGACGAAGAACGGCGCGCCGAAGACGACGTGCAGAAGCTGACAGACAAGTTCGTCAAGGAAGTCGATGCCGTGGTCAAGGCGAAAGAAGACGAGTTGATGGCCTTATAAACATCGCGTGCGGCAACTGAGGAGGAGGCAGGCGACGGCAGGGACGCCGGAGGTAGAGTAACGCAGGAGCAGTTGCCGGATGCCGACTGGGGAACGCTCCACGGATGGCTGTCCTGCACATCCGGCCGGATTGCGCGCGTTGCGCAACTCGGGCCGAAGCAAAGTATCGTCCACGCCTCCGGCAATCCATGGAGATCAATCTGAGCCAGCCACATCCAGCCCCGCCCTTGCACAATGTGGAAACTTCCACATTGCGGGTCCCGCATCACATTGCCATTGTCATGGACGGCAACGGCCGCTGGGCGAAACAGCGCCACCGGCCGCGCAGCTTCGGCCATCGCGCCGGCCAGAAATCGGTGCGTTCCGCGATCGAGTTCTGCCTGCGGCACAACGTGGCCGCGCTGACGCTGTTCGCATTCTCCAGCGAGAACTGGCAGCGCCCGCCCCGCGAGGTCAGTGCGCTCATGGAGCTTTTCCTCAAGGCGCTGGATCGCGAAGTCGCCGAGCTGCACGGCAATGGTGTACGCATCCGCTTCATCGGCGAGATCGAAGCTTTCGCCCCCGCGCTGCTCGAGCGCATGCGCGCGGCGATGTCGATGACCGCGCACAACCGGAAGCTCGCCCTCAACATAGCCGTGAACTACGGCGGCCGCTGGGACATCGCCAATGCGGCGAAGCTGGCGGCGCTCGCGGCGCAGCGCGGCGAGATCGACGCGGCGGCGCTCGACGAGCGCCTGCTGGCGCCGTTTTTCTGCCTCGCCGATTCGCCCCCGGTCGACCTTTTCATCCGCACCGGCGGCGAGCAACGCGTCAGCAACTTCCTCCTCTGGCAGCTGGCCTATAGCGAATTCGTGTTCAGCAACGTACTCTGGCCGGACTTCGATCAGGGCTGTCTGCGACAGGCGGTCGAGGAATTCGGCCGGCGCGAGCGCCGCTTCGGCAAGACCGGCGCGCAAGTTGCGGCGCGGGCAACCGAGGTTACCAAGGAAAGATCTTGAAACAGCGTATCGCCACTGCCCTGCTCATTACGCCGTTCTTTATCGCGATCATCCTGCTGCTGCCGACGCTGGCCTTCGCTGCTTTCATCGGCGCCTTGTGCCTGGTCGCGCTGTGGGAATGGACGCGTCTGTCCGGTATGCGCTCGCGGCCGTGGCGCGCCGTGCTGGTCTCGCTCGCTGCGGCGGCGATGCTGGCGCTGTGGTGCTGCCGCGATACCTGGTTCTGGTGGCCGGTGATCAGCGCGGGCGCTGCATGGTGGGTATTCGCCATCGTGTGGCTCGGCAGATTTTCCTTCGCGGCCTCGCCCACGCGCGAACATCTGATCATCAAACTGATCGCCGGCGCACTGTCTGTGCTGCCGGCGTGGACGGCGTTGATGAAGATGCATCTCGGCCAGCCCACGCTGCATACCTGGGCGCTGTACTCGCTCACCCTGGTCTGGGGCGCCGATACCTTCGCCTATCTGGCCGGCAGCCGCTGGGGCACGACCAAGCTCGCGCCAAAAATCAGCCCGGGCAAGACCATCGCCGGTGTCTATGGCGCTCTTGTCGGATCGGCGCTGATTGCCGTCATCGGCGGCTGGCTGCTCGGGGTGCGCGGCCTGACGTTGGTGGCGCTCGTGGTCCTGGCGATGATCTCGGTGTTGTTCTCGATCGTCGGCGACCTTTTCGAAAGCCTCATCAAGCGGCACGCCAGCGTCAAGGATTCCGGCTCCCTCTTCCCCGGGCACGGGGGCGTATGCGACCGCCTCGATGGCGCGTTCGCGGCACTGCCGATCTTCGTCCTGGGTAAAGCTGCACTCGGGCTATGAGGCGGGTCGCAATTCTCGGCGCGACTGGTTCGATCGGCGCCAGCGCGCTCGACGTCATCGCGCGCCATCCGCAGCGCTTTCGTGCCAGCGTGTTGACGGCCAACCGGAACGTCGACGCGCTGGTCGCGCTATGCGTGCGCTTCCGCCCCGACCTGGCCGTGACATCCGACCCGGCCGCCGAAACCTCCCTCCGGGACAAGCTCGCCGCCGCAGGCCTGCCGACGCGGGCGGCCGCCGGGGCCGCCGGACTGCACGAGGCCGCGGCGGGCGAGTTCGGCGACACGGTGATCGCCGCGATTGTCGGCGCGGCCGGGCTCGAATCGACGCTGGCCGCTGCGCGTGCGGGCAAACGCCTGCTGCTGGCGAACAAGGAATCCGTGGTCATGGCCGGCGCACTGCTCCTCGATGCGTTGCGTAGCGGCGGCGGCGACCTGATTCCGATCGACTCGGAGCACAATGCCATCTTCCAATGCCTGCCACATGGGCGGGCGAACCTTGCCGGGGCCGGCGCACGCCGCATCATGCTCACCGCATCGGGCGGTCCGTTCCGCGGCAAGCGCCGCGCCGACCTCACGCGTGTCACTCCCGACGAAGCCTGCGCCCACCCGAAATGGCGCATGGGCAGGAAAATCTCGGTCGACTCGGCCACGTTGATGAACAAGGGTCTCGAGGTCATCGAGGCGCACTGGCTGTTCGGTGCCGAAGCCCGTCAGATCGAAGTCGTCGTGCATCCGGAAAGCGTCGTGCATTCCCTGGTCGAATATCCGGATGGGTCGGTGCTGGCGCAGCTCGGCAATCCCGACATGCGAACGGCTCTGGCACAGGCGCTGGCGTGGCCGGAACGCATTGATTCGGGTGTCCCCGCACTCGACCTCCAGCAACTGCGCCAGCTCAATTTCGAAGCGCCGGATCGCGAGACTTTCCGCTGCCTCGACCTGGCTTATCGGGCATTGGCGAGCGGCGGTACGGCGCCGACCATCCTCAATGCGGCCAATGAGATCGCGGTCGATGCGTTCCTCGCCGGCACCCTGCCGTTCCTGGCTATCGACGAGGTCATCGAGGCCACTCTTGCAACGCTGCCGTCAGCCGCGGCAAGCGATCTGGAATCCCTGGTTCATGCCGACTCGACCGCCCGCAGAGAGGCGCAACGCATGATCCAGCGCAGTTTTTGCTAGGTACCGTTCGCACCGGCCGAACACCAGTCCCCTGCGGGTTTTCCTGGCGACACGAGCTTGGCATTCGGCGACGACATTGCGCGTATCGTCGCCTCGTAGCCGCCGTTCCCGGCCATCGAAGACGAAATGACCGAAGCCGCCCCATCAGCGCTGCCCGCCTGGCCGCGTGATGCGGAATCGATGATTTACGCCGATTTAACCGCCTGCGAAGAAGCGCAACGTATCATGCAGCGCAGTTTCCGCCGGGTCGGATTTTGTCGGGTCGGATTTCTCAGGGGCTCAACGGTCTGAACCTCTCTGCCGCCTGAATGGCTGGGCCGCCGCTTCGGCGGGTTCGTCGTGGAAAGCGTTTATACTGCGCGCGGTTGTTGTGCCTGAAATTTGCCGAGCGGACCCATTTTGGGATGTGCCTGCCGGATTAGGTCATGCACCATAGCCATGTGATGGTTTTGTCAGGGATTTGCGAAGCCTTTATTTTTAATTGCCCCTGAGGGGCACCTCACCTCCAACGCCTGCCGGATGGCGGGCACTGACGATGCATTGACAGACGTTAGAGGTGGGGCGGGGTTGTGGAAGGCAATGCCGGACTTACTGAAGAAGCGGCCACAGCCCAGATCGAAGGTAGACATTAGATGAGCGAGATTGTTGGTTCCGTGTGGTGGCTGCTCGTCACCCTCGGCATCCTGGTAACGTTCCACGAATTCGGCCACTTCTGGGTCGCGCGGCGCTGCGGTGTGAGGGTGCTGCGCTTCTCGATCGGATTCGGCAAGGCGATCTGGTCGCGGACCGGTCGCGACGGTGTGGTCTACGCGATCGGCGCCATTCCCCTGGGTGGCTACGTCAAGTTTCTCGACGCGCGCGAAGCCGAACAGCCCGAACAGGTCAGCGGACAGCCCGGCGAGTATTCCTCGGCGCCGGTGTGGCGGCGTATTGCGATAGCGGCTGCCGGTCCGGCTTTCAACATTGCTTTCACCGTCGTCGCCTTCTGGGCGATGTTCGTCGTCGGCCGACCCGACATGCAACCGGTAATCGGCGAACCCGCCGGACTTGCGGCGCAGGCCGGGTTCAAGGCGGGCGACCGCTTCACCGTGGTCGGCGGCGAAAAAGTCGATTCGTTGAGCAACGCATTGCTCGAAGTTGCCCAAGCAGCGATGTTGCGCCAGGACGTTGCGGTTTCCGTGATCGATGCGCAGGGCAACGCGCGTGAGCGCGTGCTGCCGCTGAGCAAATTGCCGGCCGATAGCGTCGACAACAGCAAGACCTTCGATGCGATCGGGCTCGTTGCGCAGGCACCGCCGGCACTGGTCGCGTCAGTCTCGTCCGACTCGCCGGCTGCGCGGTCCGGCGTGCTGGCCGGCGATCGCATCGTGCGCATCAATGATGTCACGATCGCAGACTGGAACGATCTCACGCGCACCGTCGGCGCACAGGCCGCCAGGAACCCGCATCTGCACGTCGTCGTGCGGCGCGGCAACGATGATGTTCCGCTGGACCTGACCGCGCAGCAGAGCAGCGACGCCGGAACGCAAAAATGGATGATCGGCATTGCCGGACAGGGTCGCCAGCGCGATGCCGTCGAACGCTACGGACCGCTTCAGGCCATGCCGGCGGCGCTGCGCGAGACCTGGAAGACCACGCGCAAGACCCTCGGCATGATCGGCAGCATGCTGACCGGTCAGGCCTCGACCAAGAATCTGTCAAGCGTCATCACCATCGCCCAGGTCGCGAACGACTCGGCGCAACAGGGCCTGGCGTGGTTCCTGTCATTCCTCGCCGTCATCTCGCTGAGCCTGGGCATACTCAATCTGCTGCCGATTCCGATCCTCGATGGCGGTCACCTGCTCTACTACTTCATCGAAGTTGTCAAGGGCAGCCCCTTGAGCGAGCGTGCGCTGGTCGCCGGCCAGTACATCGGCCTCGCGCTGCTGGTCACGCTGATGAGTCTGGCGTTCTACAACGACATAGTGCGTATCGTCGCCTCATAGCGAGGCGGCCCAGGGCATCGATTACCGCTCGCGTCGCCGAAGACAAGGGGACACGAGCACAATGTATACATTGGGACAAAAACAAGATCATCGGCGCGACCGCTCCGGCGCGCCGACCAACAATCAACTGTTCTGGAAGTGACGATGAAGCGAATCGCCGCACTGCTACTGCTCGCCAGCCTTACTGCAAACGCCTTTGCCATGGACGCGTTCGTAGCGTCGGATATCCGTATCGACGGGCTGCAGCGCATTTCCGCCGGTACCGTTTTCACCTATCTGCCGGTCGAAAAGGGCGACAACGTGACCGGCGAGCGCGTGCAGCAGGCGATTCGCGCGCTGTACAAGACCGGGTTTTTCAGCAACGTGGACATTTCGCGCCAGGGCGACATCCTCGTGATTACGGTCAAGGAGCGGCCGGCGATTTCCAAGATCGAACTGAAGGGCAACAAGGACCTCAAGTCCGAGGATCTGCTCAAGGGCCTCAAGGACATCGGCCTCGCCGAAGGCGAGCCGTTCGACCGGCTCTCGCTCGACCGCGTGACGCAGGAGCTGACCCGGCAGTACTACAACCGCGGCAAGTACAACGTTTCGATCAAGCCGAAGGTGATCCCGCTCGACCGCAATCGCGTCGAGTTGTCGATCGTCGTCGCGGAAGGCAAGGTCGCCACGATCAAGCACATCAACGTCACCGGCAACCGTGCCTTCACGACCGACGAGATCCGCAGTGACTTCGAATCGAACACGTCGAACTGGACGTCCTGGTATTCGCACGACGACCAGTACTCGCGCGAGAAGCTCTCCGGGGACCTGGAAAAGCTCAACTCCTACTATCTCGACCGCGGCCATGTCGATTTCAGCATCGACTCGACCCAGGTCACGATCAGCCCCGACAAGCGTTCGATGTACCTGACCGCGAACGTCACCGAGGGCGAGGTCTACACGGTTTCCGAGGTCAAGCTCGCCGGCGAGCTGGTCGTCAGCGAAGAAGACATGCGCAAGCTGGTCAAGATAAATCCCGGCGAAGTGTTCTCGCGCAAGAAGATCGTGCAGTCGCAGGAAGCCATGATCGCTGTGCTGGCCAACATCGGCTATGCGTTCGCGCAGGTGACGCCGGTGCCGAACGTCGACAAGGAGAAGCGCACGGCCGCGGTCACGTTCTTCGTCAACCCCGGCAAGCGCGTCTACGTGCGCCACGTCGTCTTCAAGGGCAATGCGAGCACGCAGGACGAAGTCATGCGCCGCGAGATGCGCCAGCTCGAAGGCGCCTGGTACTCGCAGGCGGCGATCGACCGCTCGAAGATCCGCCTGCAGCGCCTTGGCTTCTTCAAGAAAGTCGAAATCTCGACGCCGAAGGTGCCCGGCACGGACGATCAGGTCGATGTCAACGTGACCGTCGAGGAAACGTCCGCCGGCAGCTTCACCTTCGGCCTCGGCTATTCGCAGGTGGAAAAACTCATCGCCAGCGTTTCGGTATCGGAGAACAATTTCCTCGGTACCGGCGACGCCGCTTCGGCCACGGTGCAGAAGAGCTATTACCTGACGCGCTACAACCTGAACTACTACCAGCCCTACCTGACCCCGGACGGCATCGGCCTCGGCTACGACGCCAACTACAGCAAACTCGATTCGGCGCAGATCAACATCGCGAGCTACTTCAACAACACCGCCTCGTTCTCCACGTTTCTCGGCTTGCCGGTAACCGAGACCGATGCGGTGCGCTTGTCGATGGGCATCAGCAATACCAAGATCATCACCTACAGCCAGGTGGCGACTCCGGTAGTCGATCCGACCACCGGCTTGCCGGCAGTGGACTTGAACGGCAATCCGATCTACGTGACCGACGCGAACGGCAACATCATCTACACGCGCCAGGATTTCTCGCCGGCGCCAATCGTCGACTACATCAAGAACCTCGGCCACGACACGTTCCACACCTGGGCGATCACGGCGTCGTGGGCGCATGACACGCGCAACAAGTACTTCAACCCGACGCACGGATCGCTGCAACAGTTCCAGGCCGAAGTCGCACTGCCCGGATCAACGGTGCCGTACTACATCCTGACGTACAAGTACGCGCAATACATACCGATCACCGAAGGATTCACCCTGCTCGGCTCCGCCACGGTCGGCTACGGCGACAGCTACACGACGATCAAGAGCGTGCTGCCGCCGACCGATCCGGCTTACACGCCGACCGTCAGTGGCCTGCCGTTCTTCAAGAATTTCTACGCCGGCGGCCTTTCAGACGTCCGCAACTTCCGCGACAACACGCTCGGTCCGTACACGCTGTATCCGGGCTGCACCTCGGTCAGCCAGGCCGACTACTGCCGCCAGCCGCTCGGCGGCGCATTCAAAACCGTCGGTTCCGCCGAGCTGATCATTCCGACTCCGTTCGTCAAGGACGACTCGGCCACGCGTTTGTCGTGGTTCGTCGATGCCGGCAATGTGTTCGCCAGCTACAACGACTTCTCGTGGAGCGAGATTCGTGTGTCGACCGGCATATCGCTGCACTGGCAGGCACCCGTCGGCCCGATCGTCATCAACCTCGGCCGGCCGATCGTCAAGAAGCCGGGCGATATCGCCGAAACGCTGCAGTTCAATTTCGGTACCACGTTCTGACGCACGGTCAGCCGCGTCGGTTGGGGCACGCAAGATCAAGCGTTATCACGAAGAACAAGAAGCGGGAGCGGAAGAACACGAAGGAGGAACTCCCTAGTTCCTCGCCTTCCTTTGCGGCTGCTTCTTGGTGTCCTTCGTGGTTCGGTCTTTCTTGCCGCCCTGCTACCTCCCGGCGCCGACCAGGGCGAGATTGTTCAGAGTCGGCCGCAATCGGGTTACTATTCGGCTTGGGGCCGCTGCCTGCGATCGCGGCCAGGCGAATGCGTGCGAGGTTTGGTCGGTGAGGCGATGCACAGGCGCAGTCAGCGGTATCGGCGGGGCGCTGCTTGCGCTTCTGGCCCTGCTGCCGCTGCAATCGGCCGCACAGGCTCCGACCAAGATCGGCTACGTTGACCTCAAGCGCGTGCTCGACGAGGCCCCGCAGATGATCGAAAGCCGGGCCAGACTCGAGCGCGAATTCGCTCCGCGCGACGGCGCGATCAAGGCCGCCGAGGCCAAGCTCACCGCGCTCAAGCAGCGCTACGAGCGCGACAACGCGATCATGAGCAAGGACGACGCCGAGGCTCTCAAGCGCGAGATCGACGCCACCGAGCGTGCCAACAAGCGCATGGTCGACGAGGCGCGCAGCGACCTGGCAGCGCGCCGTGCGGCCGAGCGCGACCGCAACTGGCAACAGATGCAGGACATCATCATCGAGTATGCGCGCAGCCAGGGCTACGACCTCATCGAGGCAAGTCCGCCACTGTATGTCAGCCCGCGCATCGACATCACCGACGCGGTGCTCGACCATCTCAAGCGCGCCGGCGCGGGCCCGCGGAGCAAACCGTGAACCGACCCGAGACCGGCTTTGCGCTGGCTCAGCTGGCGGAGCGCTTTGCGCTGGACCTGCGCGGTGACGGCAGCCGCATGATTTCCGGCGTCGGTACGCTGGCCACGGCGACCGCCGCCCAGTTGAGCTTTCTGGCCAATTCGCGCTATCGCGCCGAGTTGCGCGCGAGTCACGCCGGCGCGGTCGTGCTGCGCGCCGACGATGCGGCGGAATGCCCGGCCCCCGCTCTGGTTGCAGCCGATCCCTATGTGGCTTTCGCCAAGATTGCCGCGCTCTTCGACGCGCCTGCAGCCGGGGAACCCGGGATTCATCCGACCGCGGTCGTCGCGGCTGGCGCATTGATCGCAGACTCGGCCAGCATCGGACCGCACTGTGTCGTCGAGTCCGGCGCTTCGATCGCGGCCGGTGCTTACCTCGGCCCGCATTGCATCATCGGTACGGATTGTCACGTCGGTGCGGGATCGCGCCTGATCGCTCGCGTCACGCTCGTCACGCGCGTTCACCTCGGCCAGCGCGTGCTGATCCATCCGGGCGCGGTGATCGGCGCCGACGGTTTCGGACTCGCGTTCGAACGCGATCATTGGCTCAAGGTTCCGCAACTCGGCGGCGTACGCATCGGCGACGACTGCGAGATCGGCGCCAATACGACGATCGACCGCGGCGCCATCGAAGATACGGTGCTCGAAGAAGACGTGCGCCTGGACAACCAGATCCAGATCGCCCACAACGTGCGCATCGGCGCACACACCGCGATGGCCGGTTGTTCCGCAGTGGCGGGCAGCGCGACGATCGGCCGCTACTGTCTCATCGGCGGCGGCGCTGGCATACTTGGCCACCTGAATGTGGCCGACAGGGTGACGGTGACCGCCATGACGCTGGTCACTCATTCCATTGTCGAGCCCGGCGAGTACTCGTCAGGTACGCCGTTCCAGAACAACCGCGACTGGCGCCGCAACGCCGCGCGCTTCAAGCGCCTGGATGAACTTACCCGGCGCGTGCAGGCAATCGAGAAGGACCTGAAAACATGACCGAACCACACGCCGGCGACACGACGTCCATCGACGTGCGCGGCATCGCCGCGATGCTGCCGCATCGCTACCCGTTCCTGCTCGTCGACCGCGTGCTCGACTACAGCGTGGGCGAGCGCCTGCGCGCACTGAAGAACGTGACCATCAACGAGCCGTTCTTCCAGGGACATTTTCCCGGCCATCCGGTGATGCCCGGCGTACTGATCATAGAATCATTGGCCCAGGCCTGCGGGCTGCTGGTGCAGATGTCGCGCAAGCACGATCCGAACACGCATGCATTGTATTATCTTGTAAAAGTGGACAAAGCCAAGTTCACCCGGATCGTCGGGCCCGGCGACCAGTTGATCCTCGAGGTCGAGCTCAAGCGCATGATCCGCAGCATGGGCCTGTTCCATTGTCGCGCCAAGGTCGACGGCAAGACCGTCGCCGAGGCCGAACTGATGTGCGCCGAGCGCAACGATTGATGGCGCAGATTCATGCAACTGCCCAGATAGCCGAAGCAGCCGGCATCGGCAAGGATGTCGAGATCGGTGCGTACTGCGTGATCGATGCCGACGTGGTGATCGGCGACGGCACCACGCTCGGCCCGCACGTCGTAGTGAAGGGTCCCACGCGCATCGGCCGCGACAACCGCATTCATCCGTTTGCCTCGATCGGCGGCGATCCGCAGGACAAGAAGTTCAAGGGCGAGCGCAGCGAGCTGGTCATCGGCGACCGCAACAGCATCCGTGAATTCGTCACGATCAATCGCGGCACCGGCGACGGCGGCGGCGTGACACGCATCGGCGACGACAACTGGATCATGGCCTACGTGCACATCGCGCACGACTGCCGCATCGGCAACCACACGATTTTTTCGAACAACGCAACGCTTGCCGGCCACGTCGAGATCGGCGACCACGTGATCCTGTCCGGCTTCAGCGGCGTGCACCAGTTCTGCCGGATCGGCGCCCATGCCTTCATCGGTATGGGTTGCCTGGTCAACGGCGATGTTCCGCCATTCCTCATTCTGGCCAGCGACTACGGGCGTCCGCGCGGGATCAATACCGAAGGATTGAAGCGCCGCGGCTTTTCGCCCGAACGCATCACCGCAATCCGGCGCGCCTACAAGACGCTGTACATGTCGGGCCTGCAATTGAACGAGGCGCGCGAGCAGCTGGCGCAGATGGGCACGGATTCAGACGATGTCGCCGCGATGCTTGCGTTCATCGACCAGAGCCAGCGTCCGCTGATGCGGTGAGGCGGCAATCGGGAATCGGAAATCGGCGCAGAATTTGGAACACCATCAAGAATTCACATAGGTCACCGATCCATCCACATCGATCGCCATCCCGGTTACCGCCAGAGTGCCCGCTTCCGATTCCTATCCGCCCTTTCCCGATTCCCGGCTCTTCGTCCTCGTCGCCGGCGAAAGTTCCGGTGATCTGCTCGGCGCCGATCTGATCGCGGGTCTTCGCCAGCACTACCCGAACTCTCGCTTCGCCGGCGTCGGCGGGCCGCTGATGGCTGCGGCCGGCATGGAGGTCTGGTATCGGGCCGAAGAACTCAGCGTCATGGGCCTGGTCGAAGTCGTGCGCCATCTGCCGCGCCTGCTGGCCCTGCGGCGCGACGTGTATCGGCGCACGCTGGCGTCCGCACCGGCGGTGTTCGTCGGCATCGATGCACCGGATTTCAACCTCGGACTCGAAAGGAAATTGAAGACCGCCGGCGTGCGCACCGTGCACTACGTAAGCCCGTCGATCTGGGCCTGGCGCGAGCGGCGCGCCGCAAAGATCGGCCGCAGCGCCGATCTCGTGCTGTGTCTGTTTCCGATGGAGCCGCCGATCTACGCGCGTTACGGCGTCGATGCCCGCTTCGTCGGCCATCCACTCGCGTCGATGTTCCCAGTGACGCCGGACAAGGCTGCCGCGCGCACGCAGCTCGGCCTGTCAGCCGATGTGCCGGTGCTGGCCATGCTGCCCGGCAGCCGCCTTGGCGAAATCCGTCGGCTGGCACCGGATTTTCTCGCCGCTGCCAGCGCCTTGCAGCAACAGCTGCCGGATTTGCGCATCATCGCGCCGATGGTCAACGCGAAGTGCCGCGACGAGTTCCAGGCGCGCATCGACTCGGCTTTCGCACAGTCACACCCGCTGCGACAGTCGTTGAGCATCGTCGACGGCAATGCCCATTGCGCCATGATCGCTGCCGACGCCGTGCTGCTGGCGTCTGGCACGGCAGCGCTCGAGGCGATGCTGGCGAAGCGGCCCATGGTGGTGGCCTATCGGCTCTCGCCATGGACCTATCGAATTGTCAGGATGTTCGGCCTCATGCGCACCGAGGTGTATTCAATGCCGAATATCCTCGCCGGCAAAGCCATCGTGCCGGAACTGATGCAGGACCAGTGCTCGCCCGACGCACTTGCCGCTGCATTGGTGCCATTGCTGCGCGCACGGGCGCTCGACGCCGGCACCCTGGCCGAATTCACTCGGCTGCATGAATCGCTACGCAGCGACGTCGAGCACGCAGCTGCCGAGGCAATCGCGGAGCTGCTGCCGGCATGACGGACGGCAGCGCATCGCCGCGACACGGCGCGTGCGTGCATTGACGGCGTCGCGACCACGCCTCACCATGTCGAGTCTCAACGATACTTTGCTCGCGATGGCGAACGCCGCGGCGCTGCCCAGGACCACCCGCATCATTACTGCCGTCGCAGCACTGGGATTCGTCACACTGCTGATCTGCGGCCCGCTGCTCGAAGCGACACTGCACGAACAGTTGTTCGCGCTGGCGTTGCTGGTGACGGCGGTCGTGCTCATTGCGTTTGCGACGCGCCGTCCGGCCTTCTCGCTCGCGCTGCCGACGATCCTGTTCGGCGGCATCCTGATCGGCAGCGCCATGAAATTCCATTACCTGACCGCGCCGCTGCTGGCGCCGGATCTGGTGTACTTCCTCAATCGCGACCTGATCGATGTCGCAACGCGCTACCCGCCGATCATGTTCTCGCTGATTGCCGCAGCTATCCTGATCCCCGGCCTTCTGTATCTGGTATGGCGCATGGACCGCCCGCAATTCCTGCGTCATGTCTCCGTTCCACGCCGGCACTGGATACGCGCCGTCGGCGTGCTTGCCGCTGCATTTCTGCTCGTCGCCATCGATTCTCCCGCCGGCCCGTTCCCTGACGTGTTCGTGAAGGGCATGTGGCAGACCATGAACGACAAGAGCTACGTCACCGACTTCTTCACCTCCTTCTATCAGACCGAAATCAAGATTCCTCCGCTGGCAGCCGACGCAGCCGAGCTCTCGTGGACACAACCCGACAGCGACAATCCGCCAGACTGCACGACTGCCGCGTGTGGCGGCGCCAAAGCCTTGCAGAGCACGCAGGCACACCCGGACATCGTTTCGGTGCTCGAGGAGAGTACCTACGATCCGACCATGCTGCCCGTCTGCACGCTGCCGTTGTGCAAACACAGGATGTTCCAAGCGGACGGCCGCACGCGCGCGCACGGCACGCTGACGGTGCACGTCTGGGGCGGCGGTACCTGGACCAGCGAGTTCGCGCTGCTGACCGGGCTGGACCACCAGATCTTCGGCGACGCCGGCCTGTACGCGCCCTACAACCTGGCGCCGCGCGTCGTGCACACGTTGCCGAAGGTGCTGCACGATGCGGGTTATCGCACGATCGCGATCTACCCGATGTCCGGCGATTTCATCAACGCGCGCAACGCCTACAAGTTCTATGGCTTCGACCAGTTTTACGACGGCCAGGACTATGGCCTGTCATGGGAATCCAGTGACAACGACTTGATGCAGGTGTTCGACCGCATCTATGCCGACGAAAAAAAATCGCTCGGCGACAAGCCGCTGTTTATCATGATGCTGACTCTGCGCCAGCACGGACCGCACAATACGCCGTACAAGGAACAGCTGGCGCCGTACGACAAGCCGCTGTTTCCGGGCAAATGGAAGCCGAAAGACCTCGATGAGTGGATGAATCTCAACCTTGCCAATTATCTGTATCGGCTGGACGGTTCCGACGCCGCCATGACGCACCTGGAGAAAACCCTGCTCGACGGCGACCGGCCGACGTTGCTGTTCCACTTTGGCGATCACCAGCCGTCTTTCGATGGCGCGATGCGCGAGCTGCAAAAGATCGTGCCGACGTCGGTGCCCGATCCGAATTTCGTCACCTACTACATGCTGAAGAGCAACTTCAAGCCGGCACGGAGCTACGACTATCCGGTATTCGACCTGAGCTTTGGCGGCGCGCTGATCCTCGACATCGCCGGCATCAGGAAGGACGATTTCTTCGCTGCGAACGCGCTGATGCGCGATCGTTGCGGCGGCTTCTACCTCAACTGCACGAACAAGCCGGTGCTCGACGCCTACCAGAATTTCATCTTCCACGACCTTGGCGTGCTGCATGATTGAACGCAGGGCCCGCCCGTTTCTGACTGCCGGCGTCGACGAGGCCGGCCGCGGCCCGCTGGCCGGACCGGTCGTCGTCGCCGCCGTGATCCTCGATCCGCTGCGGCGGATCAATGGCCTCGCCGACTCGAAGGTCCTCACGGCCGCACGTCGCGAGATGCTCGACGTCCGCATTCGCGAGCGCGCGATCGCGTTCAGCGTCGTCGCCATCGACGTTACCGAGATCGACCGGCTCAACATATTCCATGCGACGATGCTCGGCATGGCGCGTGCGCTCGCTGCCCTGATGCCGCTACCCGAACTCGCGCTGATCGACGGCAACCATGTACCGAAGCAGACGATCTGCCGGACTCAGGCGATTGTCGACGGCGATGCGAGTGAGCGCGCGATCAGCGCAGCCTCGATCCTCGCCAAAGTCGCGCGCGACCGAATGATGGTCGAGCTCGACGCGCGGCATCCTGGCTACGGGTTCGCCCAGCACAAGGGCTATTCGACACCTGAGCATTTTGCCGCGCTGCAGCGACTGGGTCCGTGCTGCGAACATCGGCGCAGCTTCGCACCAGTGATGCAAGCGGAACTTCCATTCGCCTTCGCCTGACGCCGCGCCACAACGGCACCGTTCATACGAACCAACGGGCGGCGAGCGTCGGCAGGCTTTCGACAAGCTGTTGTAACCGGGCCGAACGGTCCACAGAGAAGAAAATGTGCCATTGCTACGTCCGGCCCTCGCCTCGGCGTCAGCCAGACCGTTCTCCGAAGCTCGGGTGAACGGGAGTTGTTGAAGAATTCAGGAGCGGCCTGTAATCCCTGCCGGTCAATCCGTAGTACTCAATCGGCGGGATGTGTCGCCGTCGTACGCTGCGCGATATCATGACCTCGGAGCGACGACGTTGGAGGTTGCCGCATGCACAGCCCGCTGCCGCGTAAACCCAATTCCCGCGCGTTCGGGATGCCAGCGCATACTCCGCTGTTCGCTGCTCTGGCGTTCAGCGTGTGCGCGCTTGAGCCGACCCCGGCCGGAGCCACGACCTGGCCAGTGGGCAAATGCGGCGACATGGCCGGCAAGGGCGGCGACACGCTACGAATCGCGATCGGCAAGGCGGGCAATGGCGACACCATAGACATGGGGCCGCTGCCCCTGGCCTGCAGCACGATTACGCTTACCGGCGGCGAAATCCCGATTGCCGTGGCCAATCTCACGGTCCAAGGCCCGTCCGGCCGCATCGTGGTCGTCAGCGGCAACAACGTCGGCCGCGTGTTCTATGACTCGGGCGGCGGCGGCCTACTGACATTGAGCGGCTTCGAAGTGGCCTACGGCCAAACGGGCGGCAAGGGCGGTTGCATCTACGCAACCGGCGACCTCTATCTGTCCGCAATGACCGCGAGCCACTGTCATGCGAACTCCGCGGGTGGCGCTGCTTGGGGGAAAGGTAACGTAAAGGTGGCGCACTCGACGATCTACGCCAACACCGCCGGTTCTGGCGGCGGCGGCATCGGAGTGATCTATGGCAATCTCGTAATGTCCGACAGTGTCGTTTCCGGCAACGGGGCCGCCGGGCTCGGCGGTGGACTCTACAACCGCGGGAACGGGGACTTCACGATCGAGTCGACGTCAATCACGAACAATCACGGCGGCGGCGGCGGTGGCATCATTTCCGGTGGCGGAACCCTGAAAATGACGAATGTCGTGATCGATCACAACAGCTCAAGCAGTGAAGGCGGCGGGCTGTGGGCCAGCGGCATCGCCGAGATAATAGCAACCCTGATCAGAGACAATTCGGCGACGGGTGGGGGCGGCGGTATCTTCACCACGGGCACGGGATTGTACGTGACGGCGAGCACGATCTCGAACAATGGCAACGCCGACACGACATTCGGCGGAGGCATCGCCGCGGTCCTGTACGGTTCGAACCCGCTGGGCTCCGACACGAGCTACGTCACGATAAGCAACAGCACGATTTCCGGCAACCAAGCGCAGTCGGCAGGCGGCGTGCGGGTCGGAAAGGTATATAGCAATGACTCCGCCCATCTCATCGTCAACAACAGCACGATCGCGTTCAACCGCAGCCTGACAATGGCCAATGCCGGCGGACTTTATACATCCGTGACCGACACTCACCTCGAGAGTTCCATCATCGTCCACAACACCCCGCGCGACCTCGAAGCAGAACCGTTGCCCCACTTCTTGACGGGTGCGAATAACGTCATCATGAACGCAACGGAAATGCCCGTGGGGACGTGGACGATCGATCCGCATCTGGCGCCTCTTGCGCTGCACGGCGGAATGCTTCCGACGCATGCATTCGCAGCGAACAGCATCGCAACCGACCACGGCGACAACGAACCGAAGCTCGACCATGACGAGCGCGGCGCCGGCTTCGCGCGCACGATCGGCGCAGCGACCGATATCGGCGCCTACGAACGGCAGGTCAACGACGACGAACTGTTCTACGACGGCTTCGACTAGCGCTTTTTGCCCGGCGTCACGGCGTTTGCCGTCAAGTCTTGTCCGCCCGGCCCCGGGGGGCTACGCTGCCGCCACACCCAGTGGCATTCATGAACCCCTCTTTCGTCCACCTGCGCATCCACAGCGACTATTCGCTGGTCGATTCGACGATCCGCCTGCCGGAAAAGCCCGAATACGGCGATCCGGCCAAGGCGCCGCGTCCGAATCTGATCAGCCGGGCGGTTGCTCTGGACATGCCGGCGCTGGCGCTGACCGATCAGAGCAACTTGTTCGCGCTGGTCAAGTTTTATCGCGCAGCCGAGGCCAATGGCATAAAACCGATCGCCGGCGCCGACCTGTGGGTCGCCAATCCAGGCGACCACAGCAGCCCGTCGCGGCTCACGGTGCTATGCCAGGACCGTATCGGCTACCTCAACCTGGCTCAGCTGATTTCGCGCAGTTACATAGAGGGCCGGCACGGCGATTTCGCCGTTGTCGATCCGGCTTGGCTCAGCGGCAACAGCGGCGGCCTGATCGCGCTGGCCGGGCGCGACAGCGATATCGGCCGATTGCTGCACCTGGGCAAACACGAAGTAGCGCTGGCGCGCACGCGCGAATGGCTGCATCTGTTCGAGGACCGCTGGTATTTCGAACTGACGCGTTGCGGGCATGCCGACGAGGAGCATCACCTCGAAGCGGTACTGCAGCTGGCGGCGGAGCTGGATTGTCCGGCAGTCGCGACCAATGACGTGCGCTTCCTCACGCGCGCCGATTTCGAAGCGCACGAAGCGCGCGTCTGCATCCACCAGGGCCGCCTGCTCAGCGACCCGAAGCGGCCTCGCGACTACACGCCCGAGCAGTACCTCAAGTCGCCTGAAGAAATGGCGCAATTGTTTGCCGATCTGCCGGAAGCGCTGCAAAATAGTATAGAAATTGCAAAACGCTGCAATCTGGAACTGTCGTTCGGCACCTATCACCTGCCATTGTTCCCCGTGCCGGCGGGACAGACCCTCGAATCGCACATCCGCGCCCAGGCGCATGAGGGCCTGCACGCGCACCTGACTGCTGCCGGCATGGCGCCGGGGTTCGCGACAGACGACTACGTGCGGCGCCTGGACAGCGAGCTCGCCGTCATCGACACGATGGGCTTCGCCGGATACTTCCTGATCGTCGCGGACTTCATCAACTGGGCCAAGCGCAACGATATCCCGGTCGGCCCGGGCCGCGGCTCTGGCGCCGGTTCCGTCGTTGCCTGGAGCCTGGGCATCACCGATCTGGATCCGCTGCGCTACGGCTTGCTGTTCGAGCGTTTCCTGAATCCTGAGCGCGTGTCGATGCCGGACTTCGACGTCGACTTCTGCATGGATGGCCGCGACCGCGTCATCGACTACGTCGCCGACAAGTACGGCCACGACCGCGTCAGCCAGATCATCACCTACGGCACCATGGCAGCCAAGGCCGTGCTGCGCGATGCCGGCCGCGCACTCGGCATGATGTACGGCCACGTCGACAAAATCGCCAAGCTGATCCCGATGCGGCCGCTCGATCTAAGCCTGCAGGACGCGCTCGGCAAGTCGCAGAAGTCATACGAGGAACCCGATCGCGTCGTCGCCGATTTCAAGGCGCTGTACGAAACGGACGAAGAGGTGCGCGGCCTCGTCGACCTGGCGATCGAACTCGAGGACCTCACGCGCAACGCCGGCAAGCATGCCGGGGGCGTGGTCATCGCACCGTCGCCGCTGACTGATTTCGCCCCGCTCTACAGCGAAGGCGGTGGTGACGGCGTGGTCACGCAGTTCGACAAGGACGACGTCGAGGCGGTTGGCCTGGTCAAGTTCGACTTCCTCGGCCTGCGCACGCTGACCATCATCGACTGGGCGGTCAAGGCGATCAATGCGCGGCGCGCGAAGGGCGCTGAAGCTCCGATCGATATCGGTCGTCTCGTGCTCGACGATCCCGAAGTCTACGCGCTGCTGAAGAAGGCGCAGACCGTCGCGGTGTTCCAGCTCGAAGGCCGCGGCATGCAGGGCATGCTCAAGGATGCCAGGCCCGACTGCTTCGAGGACATCATCGCGCTGGTTTCTCTGTATCGCCCGGGACCAATGGAGCTGATCCCGAGTTTCTGCGCGCGCAAGCAGGGCCGCGAGACGATCGAGTATCCGGACGCACGCGTCGAACCCGTGCTGCGCGAGACCTACGGCATCATGGTCTATCAGGAACAGGTCATGCAGATGGCGCAGATCGTCGGCGGTTACACGCTCGGCGGCGCCGATCTGCTGCGTCGCGCGATGGGCAAGAAGAACGTCGCCGAGATGGCCAAGCAGCGCGCCGTGTTCCGCGACGGCGCGGCAAACAACGGTTTGTCCGCGGCGCAGGCCGACGCGATCTTCGATCTCATGGAGAAGTTCGCCGGCTACGGTTTCAACAAGTCTCACGCCGCGGCGTACGCGCTGATCGCTTACCAGACGGCGTGGCTCAAGGTGCACTACCCGGCCGAGTTCATGGCCGCCGTGCTGTCGTCCGACATGGACAACACGGACAAGGTCGTCAATTTCCTGAGCGAAGCGCGTGCGCTCGGACTGACAGTGTTGCCACCCGACGTCAATGCGTCGGCCTACATGTTCGAGGCGCTCGATCCGGATGCGGCGTCGCCGCGCAAGCGCTCACATGCGATCCGCTATGGACTCGGCGCTGTCAAGGGCGTGGGCCGCGGCGCGGTCGAGAGCCTGGTGATCGCACGCGGACTTGGTGGCCCATTCCGCGACCTTGCCGATTTCTGCAGCCGCGTCGAGGCGCAGAAGCTCAACAAGCGAGCGCTCGAAGCACTGATCCTGTCCGGATCGATGGATGCGCTGGCGAAGAACCGCGCCAGCCTGATGGGGCAGTTGCCCGCGGCGATGCGCGCGGCCGAGCAAACGGCCCGCGACGTGCTTGCCGGGCAGAACGACATGTTCGGCGCGGCCAGTCCCGTCGCGCAGAAGATCGATCTGCCAGAAGTCGAAGCCTGGCCGGTCAAGCAGTTGCTCGCCGGCGAACGCGAAACCCTCGGACACTACCTGTCCGGTCATCCGACGGACGAGTGGCGCGACCTGATCACGAAGATCGCCACCTGCCCGATCGGCGAAATCGACAAACATCACAAGCCGCCTCCGCCCGAGCGCCAGTTCCGCTACGCCGACCAGCAGACCTTCACCCTCGTCGGCGCGGTGATGGGAATCCGCAAACAGGGCGACAGCCGCGTGTTCGTGCAGGTCGAGGATTTCTCCGGCAAGTTCGAGGCCATCCTGTACCGCGAAGCATGGATCGAATTCGGTCCGCTGCTCACGCGCGATGCGATCCTCGTTTTCGAAGGCGCCGTCTCGGTCGACGAATTCGCCGGCGGGTATCGCATGCGCACGCAGCGCATCTCGGCGATCGGTTCGGCATGCGAACGACAGGCACGACTGCTGCGCCTGCGCCTGAACGGCATCGATGCGGACTTCGCCAGACGCTTGCAGGGTGTCCTCGCCGGTCATCGCGGCGGCACGACGGCGGTGCGGCTGAACGTGCGCAACGGCGACGCGCGCGGCGAGATCGAGCTGGGCGCCGAATGGCGCGTGCGCGCCACCCCGGAGCTGCGCCAGACGCTGGAAAAACTGGCCGGCGTGCTCGGCGCGGAATACGTTTTCATGCCGCCCGGAAGCGCCTGACCGGCAAGCGGGCCGCCGTTCAACGCGCGGATCGCGGCAAGCGGCTATACTTCGCGACTTTGTCGTTGCGCCACTGTTGAATGAACCCGAATTTCCTCGATTTCGAACAGCCGATCGCCGAGCTTGAGGCGAAAATCCAGGAGCTGCGCCACGCCAGCCATGGGCAAGCGTTCAACATCGATGACGAGGTCGGCAAGCTCAGGGACAAACTCAAGCGCAAGACGGCCGATATCTTCAAGAACTTGACGCCGTGGCAGATCGCGCAGATCGCGCGTCATCCGGCGCGGCCGTACACGCTCGACTACGTGCAGACGATCTGCAGCGAGTTCCATGAACTGGCCGGTGACCGCGCATTTGCAGACGACTCCGCGATCGTCGGCGGCCTGGCCCGCATCGATGGCCGCGCAGTCGTCGTGGTCGGCCATCAGAAGGGCCGGGACACGAAGACCAAGATCCGGCGCAACTTCGGCATGCCGCGTCCGGAGGGCTATCGCAAAGCGCTGCGCCTGATGAAGATGGCCGAGCGCTTCAAGCTGCCGGTGCTGACCTTCATCGACACGCCCGGCGCTTATCCCGGCGTCGGCGCCGAGGAGCGCGGCCAAAGCGAGGCGATCGCGCGCAACCTGCTCGAGATGAGCGAGCTGCGCGTGCCGATCATCTGCACGGTCATCGGCGAGGGCGGCTCCGGCGGCGCGCTTGCTATCGGCGTCGGCGACCGCACGATCATGCTGCAGTACTCGACCTATTCCGTCATCACGCCGGAAGGCTGCGCGTCGATCTTGTGGAAAAGTACAGAAAAGGCCAAGGACGCCGCCGACGCGCTCGGTATCACGGCGCCACGCCTGCTCGAGCTTGGCCTGGTCGACAAGGTGGTGCGCGAGCCGCTGGGTGGCGCGCATCGCGACCCGCACGCGATGGCGATACGCCTCAAGGCCGTGCTGCTCAACCAGCTCGAAGCGCTCGAACGCGGCGACAGCGCGGGCCTGGTCGAACAACGTTATCGGCGCCTGCGCAGGTACGGCGCGATCAAGGGCGCCTGAGTCGTCGCGCTCGCAGCGGCGCAACCGGCGTCGCAACGCCGCAAGTCATCGGTACCGCGCTTCCGGCAGTAGCGAAAATGTCAGGTTCTGGCACCATGTGCGCATGTCTACGACGGCCTTGATCGAACATCTGCAATCGGGGCTCGCGCGCCTGCCGCCGGGCCCGATCGTCGTCGCCTTCAGCGGGGGTCTGGATTCGAGCGTGCTGTTGCATGCGCTGGCTTCGCCAGGGCCGGCGCGCGAACGCGGACTGCGTGCCCTGCATGTCGACCACGGCCTGCACGCAGACAGCGCGCAATGGACCGCGCATTGCACGGCCTTCGCCGCACGTCTTGACGTGCCGATCGAGGCAATCAAGGCGGGCCCTGTCACTGCCTCCGGCAAGGGCATCGAGGATGCCGCGCGCGCTGCGCGCTATGCCACGTTCGCCGGCAAGCTGCGCGGGGGCGAGGTGCTCGCGGTTGCACAGCATGCCGATGACCAGGCCGAAACCGTGCTGCTGAAGCTGCTGCGCGGCGCCGGTCCCGAAGGGCTCGGCGGAATGCGCGTGCTGCGCGAATTCGCATCCGGCTATCTGTGGCGTCCGCTGCTCGAGTTGCCTCGCGCGCAGCTCAAGGACTATGCGTTGGCACAGGGACTGAACTGGGTCGAAGACCCCAGCAACAGCAACACGCAACTGCGCCGCAACTTCCTGCGCGAGGAGATCCTGCCGAAACTCAGCGCGCGTTGGCCCGCTGCCGGAGCTGCAATCGCGCACAGTGCGCGTTGGGCCAGAGCGGCCGCCGATTTCATCGAGCAAGAAGCGCAGCGCGCGCTGGCACGCGTGCAAGGCGTGGATCCGGCGACGCTCGCCTGGCGCGCCTGGCTCGATCTGCCCGAAGCGCTGCGCGATCCTGTGCTGCGCCGCTGGCTGCGCGCGCTGGGACTCGATGAGCCGGCGCACTTCCATGTCGCCGAGCTCGAACGCCAGTTGCACGGCGCTGCCGAGGATCGCTCGCCCTGTGTGAGCTGGGAACGATCCGAACTGCGCCGTTACCGCGACCTGCTTTATGCAATGCCTGCGCTCGCGCCGATGCCCGCGGACTGGCGAGGCGATTGGCGGGCGCCATCGCTGCAACTACCTGACGGTGGCCAGCTTGAATGGCGGCAACGCGACGGCACTGCTCGCGCCGCGCGTGTCGATGCTCCCGCCCTGACCGTGCGCTATCGGTGCGGCGGCGAACGCCTCAAGCCGGCCGACACGACGCATACGCGCGAACTTCGCCTGCTGCTGCAGGAGGCGGGCATCCCGCCATGGCAGCGAGATCGCATTCCACTGATCCATCAGAATGCCCAGATGATCGCGGTCGGCGATCTGATCCTGTCGCAGGCCGGCCGCGAGCTGTGCGATCGTCTGCACGCGCGCATCGTATGGAGTCCCGGATCGGCTCGCCTTGTTGATTCCGCCTCGCCACTGCGGTAGCTTTCGCCACATGCCGCAAGCCATGCCGCCAGCCAACGCACCGGGATCCAAGACTCTCGATGCAGCGGCTTCGGAGCCGAGCCGTGTCGCCGAATTCGAGCAGTCGCTGGACGAACTCGAGCAACTGGTGCAACGCATGGAGCACGGCGACCTGAGTCTCGACGATTCGCTCAAGACCTACGAGCGCGGCATTGCCTTGTACCGCAATTGCCAGGCGGCTCTGGAGCAGGCCGAGTTGCGCGTCAAGCTGCTCTACGATCCGGAAGCCCCGGAAGACGCGGAAGACTTCAGGCCCGATACGCCTTGAATAACGGCGTCGCGACCGCCTAGCTGAATGTCAACAGGCCCCAGTGATCCCGCGGCACCGCGCACCGTGCGGCTGTCGCCCGCGGCTCTTGCCTGGAGTGCGCGCGCAGATGCCGTTCTGCGGCGCGTGCTGCCGATGGAAAACGTTCTCCCTGAAGACCTGCATCGCGCCATGCGCTACGCCGTACTCGGCGGCGGCAAGCGGCTGCGCCCGATACTGGTTCATGCAACCGGCAACGCGCTCGGAGCCGCGCCGGAACGCTGCGATGTTCCCGCCGCCGCGGTCGAGATCATTCACGCCTATTCGCTGGTTCACGACGATCTGCCGGCAATGGACGACGATTCGATGCGACGCGGCCGCGCAACGTGCCACGTCGCGTTCGGCGAGGCGGCCGCGATCCTCGCTGGCGACGCACTGCAGGCGCTCGCCTTCGAGATCCTGGCCGGCGATCCGCTTCAGGCCGACGCGCCGGATATACATGTGGACATGTTGCATACGCTTGCCACCGCCTGCGGCTCGCAAGGCATGGCCGGCGGCCAGGCACTCGACCTCGCGGCCGTCGGGCATGCTCTGGCTCCTGCCGATCTCGAACGCATGCACGTGTACAAGACCGGTGCGCTGATCCGCGCCAGCGTGCGCCTCGGCGCACTCGCCGCAGGTTGCCGTGACGGCACATTGCTGGCGGCGCTGGAAAAGTACGGACATTGCGTCGGCCTGGCTTTCCAGATCCGCGACGATATCCTCGACGTCGAAGGCGACAGCGCTACGCTCGGCAAGACCGCCGGCAAGGACGTCGCCGACGCGAAACCGACCTACCCGGCCATACTCGGCATGGCCGGCGCGCGCGCCCAGCTCGAGGCACTGACGCAGGCCGCTATCGACGCATTGCAGCCGATTGCCACGCCGGCGAATGAACTTGTCGCGCTGGCCCGCTATGTGGCCGAGCGCGACAGCTAAGGTAGAAATTAGGGCCGGGGGCCAAGTGCTGAGGGCGGAAAAGCCGGTAGCCCAACGGTGCTCTCGATGTTCAGCCCCTGGCCCTCAGCGCTCGCGTTACTTGACCAACCGCAACGTGATCGGATAGCGATAGGCCTGACCGTTGTTCGCCGCCAGTGCGGCAATGATGATGAAGAGCAGATCGAGCAGGCCGACGACCCAGATCAGCAGGAAGCCGATCAGCACGACCATCAGCACGATGCAGACAAGCACGGCAATCGCCATCGTGATCTGGAAATTCAGCGCTTCCTTGCCTTGGTCGTCGACGAACGGCATCTCGTTCTTCTTGATCTGCCAGATGATCAGCGGGCCGATGATCGAGCCGAACGGAATGATGAAACCGATCAACGCGGACAGATGTGCGAACAGCGCCCATTGCTTCTCTTCGGCACTCGGCGAAGCGGAAGATGGCGGCGGGGGCGTGCTCACATCGCTAGGCGGAACGCTCATGGTATTCCTCATGGCAGCCGGAACGGCAATGCAAACTGTGGGCTGAGCACGGACCGGTGTCAACATGGCCCAAGAGCGACGGCTGAGGCCTGAGGGCTCGAAAGCGCAGAAGCGGCGACGCTCTTGATTCTCGGCCCTCGCCCTTCAGCCTGCTTCGATCAGCTCCCACCGATCGTCATGCGTTCGACCAGAATCGAACCGGTCAGGATCGACGAGCGGGGATCCACGTCGCTGCCCACGGCGATGAGGCCGCCAAACATGTCGCGCAGGTTCGAAGCAATCGTGATCTCCTCGACCGGGTAGGCGATCACGCCGTTCTCGACCCAGAATCCCGATGCACCGCGCGAATAGTCGCCGGTGACAATGGAAACGCCTTGCCCCATTACTTCGGTGACCAGGAGTCCCGTGCCCAGCTTCTTCAACATCTCGGCAAGGTCGCCGCCATGAGCATCTACCATCAGGTTGTGGATGCCGCCGGCGTTGCCCGTGCTCTGCAAGCCGAGCTTGCGCGCCGAATAGCTGCCGAGAACGTAACGCTGCAGCACGCCGCCGCGCACCAGGTCGCTGTCGATCGTCGCGACGCCTTCGGCATCGAACGTCGACGAACCCTGTCCGCGTCTAAGGTGGGGCCGCTCGACGATATTCACGAAGTCAGGCAGCACCTTCCTGCCGGCGTGGTCGACGAGGAAACTCGCTCGGCGATAAAGCGCGCCACCGCTGACCGCGGATACCAGGTGACCGACCAGGCCGCGCGCAACCTCTGCCGAGAACAGTACCGGGCTGTCGCATGTGTCGAGCTGGCGTGCATTGAGTCGCGCCAACGTTCGTTCCGCGGCTTTTCTGCCGATCGATGCGACCGTCGGAAAGTCGTCCGCCGCGCGCACGCTTTCGTACCAGTAGTCGCGCTGCATGCCGACATCGTCTTCAGCGATCAGCGTGCAGGACAGTGAGTGGCGCGTGCTGCGTTCCTTGCCGACGAAGCCCTGCGAAGTTGCATGCACCGATAGCGACCGGCCCGTTTGCACCGAGGCGCCATCGGAATTCGAAATGCCCGCGGACGCGCGGCCGGCGTCCTCGATCTCGATACCGAGGCCGATGGCATCCTGCGGCGTCAGCGTCCACGGGTGCCACAGGTCCAGGTCCGGAAATTCGCGGGCCAGGCGCGCCGGGTCGGCGAGCCCCGCGCACGGGTCTTCCTCCGTGTGCCGCGCGATCGCGCAGGCCTGTTCGATCGTCTTGGCGATCGAATCGGGTTGCAGGTCGGCCGTGCTTGCCGAACCCTTGCGCTTGCCGAAGTAGACCGTCACGCCGAACGAGCGATCACGCGTGTGCTCGACCGTCTCGACTTCACCCAGGCGCACGTTGACGCTGAGCCCGCTATCGACATTGGCGCCAACCTCGACCTCGTTCGCCCCCGCCGCTCTGCAGCGGGCGATCACGTCCTCGGCAAGGCTCGCCAGCCGATCGAGCTGTTCGAGACTGTCATCCAAGCCGGTGTCACTTTTCTGTGCAACAACATTATTCACAACCGATTCCTCAAACCAGCGTCGCCCTCCCCGGCGTTCAGCCGCAGCAAGCTGCGGCTGCAACGGCGGGAGTTACGGCCGCAGCTCTCATGCGGCCGTAACAGGTATTATGGGTGATATGCGGCCCCACCCGAACGAAACCAACAGCAAAGACGAGACGGAGCCTCTTGGCGACGACGGCACCGAAGCCAGCCGCAGCCAGCGCCGCCGCGAAGCGCTCGACGTGCTCAAGCTGGCGCATGCACTCAGCGACATGTCCGATGCGCAGCTCAAGTCGATCCCGCTCTCGGCTGACCTGCGCGAGGAGGTGCAGCGCGCGCGCGCGGTCAAGCAGCAGATCGCGCGCAAACGGCAGAACCAGTTCCTGGCCAAGCAGATGCGCCGGCTGGACGACGCTGAACTCGATGCCATCCGCGCGGCACTCGAACACGACCGCGATCGCGCACGTCGCGACACTGCCGAACTGCACCAGGTGGAAACCTGGCGCGAGCGGCTCATCGAGAACGGCGACGAGGCGCTGACCAGTCTGCTCGCTGCGTATCCGCACGCCGACCGTCAGCAGCTGCGCCAGCTTGCACGCCACGCGCGGGTCGAGCGCGAACAGAACAAGGCGCTGCATGCGTATCGGGAACTGTTCCGTCAGCTGCGCGAACTGATGGACGCCGAGACCGGCAACGCGCACGACATGTGAAGCGGACCGCTTGCACGCCTCAATGGTTCCCCGAATTTCGCTTTGCAGTCGCCGGCACGTACGGATTGCGGCGCGTCGCTGCCAGCGCCGCCCACGCCGTCGCGGCGAGATGTGGCCGCCGAAAATAGTAGAAATCCGCTGAAGCGCTGTCGGCGCTCAGCGCCAGCCCGGTAGTGATGCGCGCTTCGCGCGTTGCGTATATGAATCCGTCCGGGGCGAATTGCGCGGCAATCGTCGCCAAAAGCTTGTCCGCGTCGCGCTCGCGACCCTGCAGGCGATAAACCAGGGCGGCCTGAGCAGTACCTTCGAGCCACAGTCCGTCGCGATCCGCATTGAAATCGAAACCGCCCGGCACGCCGTGTTCACGCTCGGCGTAGTCGAGCGCGCGCCGCCAGTCGTGCACGGCGTCAACCAGCAACAGGGGCCACAGCTGAACATCCAGGCCCGAAGTGCCGCGATTCGCGGTCATGCCGTCGGGCAACGTACCGACAAGAAAGTGACCGCTCGTAACGTCCCATTGCGCATCGACAAAGCGTCGGGCATTCGACGCCTGCGTGCTCCACCGCCCGGTCGGCGCCAGCTTGGCGAGCCAGCCGAACAACGCAGCGAGATCGACGTTGTGTTCGGTCGACTTCCACAGCAGCTTTTGCGGATCGGCGTCGAAGCCGTGTACGCCGCCGCTGAAGCCTCCGGCGCCGCGGGGATCCGCCGCATTCGCGACAACCCAATCTGCGAGCTGGTGCGCCGCCTCGAGCCAGCGGGCTTGTCCGGTCGCATCGTACAAGGCAAGCAACGCCAGCGCCGCCCAAGCCACGTTGCCGGTAGCCGTGCCGGCCTGATATGCATCTTCGAGCCAGCGTTGCTGCCCGGCATCCCACCACCCGTTCAGCAACGGCTTGTCGGCGACCGGCCCGGCACGATAGGCATTGCGCAAGCGATTATCCGAGACTGCCGCCATGCGCAGGGCTTCGCCGACACGCAGCGCCTGCGCGCGCCGGTCGCAGGCGAGCAAAGCGATCACTGCGAGCGCGTTGTCGTAGGTGAATGCAGCCGTGCGCAGCACGGCATCGTCCGGTTCGCCGCTGCCGCGGGAATCGTCGTAGCTGCGCAACAGCAGCGGTCCCCGACCCGGCGAGCGCTCGACGCGACCGCTCAATGCGGCACAAGCGCGCTGCGCGACTTCACTGCCGACGGCGGTTGCCGGCGCGGCGCCATGTCCTGCTGTTGCGGCGCAGAGTAACGTCACGCAGGCGACGCGGATTGCCGACAGGCGCATCCTGCAGCCGCGGTCGCTCACCGCAACGATTGTGCCCGTGCGCAACATCCGATGATTCTTCCGTCTGTGTGACCTGCACGCTAGCAGTTGCAGTTCGCTCTGTGCAATCCTTCACGCAGGATCGATGTGCCATGCAGCGGGATGCGCGTCGGCCGAGGCATGGCCCTGTTGTCATCGTTGCGGAGTTTGGATGCAACACGCTTTCGAGGAACATCGCGAATCGTCACCGTACGACACGGCGTGTCGATCGGCCGCGCTTTGCAAGACCGTGCTCCTGGCCGCAGCGCCGTTTGCCGCGTCCGCCGCCTTCGCACAGATCCCACCCTTCGACCATGTCGTCGTCGTCGTGATGGAAAACCACAGCTACGCCGATATCATCGGCAACACGAACGATGCGCCCTGGATCAACGCACTCGCCGCCTACGGAGCCAATTTCTCGAGTTCGTTCGCGGTCGAGCACCCGAGCGAGCCGAACTATCTGGATATGTTCTCCGGCTCGAACCAGGGCGTCACCGACGACAGTTGCCCGCATACGTTCAGCAACATCGCCAATCTCGGCAGCCAACTCGTCGCCGCCGGCTTCACGTTCGTGGGGTATTCCGAGGACCTACCGGCGGCCAAGCCGAAAACATGCACGTCCGGCAACTACGCGCGCAAGCACAATCCGTGGGTCAATTTCACCAACGTGCCGACGGCGAGCAACCAGTCGTTCGCGGCATTCCCGAGCGATTTTTCCTACCTGCCGACGCTGTCGTTCGTCGTGCCGAACCTGTGCAACGACATGCACGACTGTTCGATCGCCACCGGCGACGCCTGGCTGCAGGCTCACATCGATCCCTATGCGCAGTGGGCGCGCACGCACAACAGCCTTCTGGTGCTGACCTGGGACGAAGACGACTACTCGCAGTCGAACCAGATTCCCACGCTGTTTTCCGGCGCGTTCGTGATCCCCGGCAGCTACCCCGAGGAGATCGACCATTACACCGTGCTGGCCACGCTGGAAGCGATTTACGGCCTGACCCCAATTGCCGGTGCGGCGACGCGGAGCGCCATCACCGACGTATGGGACTCGACGATCTTCAAAGCCGGATTCGATTGACCGCGCAGGTTCCTACGCCGCCGTTCCGCCGACTGTCATCGACTCGATGCGCAACGTCGGCTGGCCGACGCCGACCGGAACGCTCTGGCCTTCCTTGCCGCAAACGCCGACGCCTTCGTCGAGCTTGAGATCGTTGCCGACCATCGACACGCGCGTCAGCACTTCCGGTCCCGATCCGATCAACGTTGCGCCTTTTACCGGCCGCGTGACCTTGCCGTTTTCGATCAGATAGGCCTCGCTCGCCGAGAAGACGAACTTGCCGTTCGTGATGTCGACCTGACCGCCGCCGAAATTGACGGCGTAAAGTCCGCGTTCGACCGAGGCGATGATCTCCTGTGGATCATGCTTGCCGGCCAGCATGTAGGTGTTGGTCATGCGCGGCATCGGCAGATGCGCGAACGACTCGCGCCGGCCGTTGCCGGTCGCCTTCATGCCCATCAGGCGCGCGTTGAGCTTGTCCTGCATGTAGCCGACGAGCACGCCATTCTCGATCAGCGTCGTGCATTCGCTCGGCACGCCTTCATCGTCGACGCTCAACGAACCGCGCCGGTTCGCCAGCGTACCGTCGTCGACGACGGTGACGCCGTCGGCCGCGACCTTGTCGCCGATGCGGCCGGAGAATGCCGACGTGCCCTTGCGATTGAAATCGCCTTCGAGTCCATGCCCGATTGCCTCATGCAGCAGCACGCCCGGCCAGCCGGGCCCGAGCACGACGGTCATGCTGCCGGCCGGCGCCGGCACCGATTCGAGATTGACCAGGGCCTGACGAACCGCTTCGCGCGCCAGTGCCTGCGCGCGACCGTTGGCCAGCAACTCGCGATAACCGTAACGGCCGCCGCCGCCCGCCGTGCCCTGCTCGCGCCGGCCGTTTTGTTCGGCGATGACCTGCACGTTGAGGCGCACCAGGGGACGGACGTCGGCCGCGAGCGTGCCGTCGGCCGCGGCCACCAGCACCGTATCCACGACCGCGGACAGGCTGACGATGACCTGGCCGATGCGCGGATCGGCGCCACGGCAGAATTTATCCACTTCGCGTAAAAGTATAATCTTGTCTTCGTTCGGCAATGACTCGACGGGATCGATCGCGGCATACAACGATGCCGAATCGTGCGCCGCCAGCGCATGGCCACCGCCTTCGCGTCCGCTCTGCGCGATGGCGCGCGCCGACTGCGCCGCGGTGAGCAGTTCCGGCAGGACGATCTCGTCCGAGTAGGCGAAGCCGGTCTTCTCGCCGCTCATGGCGCGCACGCCAACGCCTTGCTCGATCGAATGATTGCCCTCCTTGACGATGCCATCCTCGAGAACCCACGACTCGCTGCGCGAGTGCTGAAAATACAGGTCCGCCGCGTCGATCGACGGCCCCATCAGGCGCGAGAAAACGCGATCGAGGTCGCCGCTGGCGAGGCCACCGGGTGTCAGCAGCCGTTGTTCGGCCAGGGCAAGCAGGGTCATGTTCGGTTCTTCATGGACAGCATCGGAGTTATTTTGGGGCGCGATACCGGGACACAAGCAGCCGACGGGTCAGCCGGTTCCGCGCTTCGGCACGGCATCGGCCGGCGGCGTCTTGCCCGGCGATGACTCGGTGCCTGGCGCGGGCTTCTTCGGCTTCACGGTTTCCTTGGCCAGCACCGTGACCTTGGGGTTGTCCCAGCTGCCGGTAACCTTGTACTGCGCGCGCGCAACGGAATTGATCTGGTTCCTGAACACCCCCTGCAGCAGGACGCCTGCTGCCGCGCCTACCGGTCCGCCGATCAATGCGCCGCCGATAGCGAGCGTGCCGCCGACGTGCGGCGTCACTTCGACGGTCTGATCCCAGTCCTTGGTCTTCAACCCCATGCTGCCTTTCAGCAGCATGTCCGCGGTAGGGCTGTGCACTTCGAGATTCTGCGTATGTGCAGTGCCGTCCTTGAGGGTGAACAGGCCATCGATAGTGTCGAAACTGAAACCCGACTTGAACAAGTCGCCGAAATCGAACGCAAGCCGGCGCGGAATGGCGGCCAGGTTGAACAGGCCGAGCACGCGTGCCCCGCCCGGATCGGCATCCGGAATACGGCCATTCTTCATCGAAATCTTCAGCGTGCCATCGAGCCGCGCCAGCGCGAACGTGGAAGGTGCACCGGCCCAGTTGCCCTCGATGTGGGCAACCGTTGCGCCGCCGACGATCACGCCGGAATAGCCGAAGGCATCGAGCATGTGACCGACGTTGTGTGCGGTCATCTCGATGGAAAACGCCGAGCGGTCGCTGCCCGGCCTGCCAGTCCAGTCGCCGTGCGCGCGCATCTCGATGTTGCTCGAGTGCGCGCTGACCTGCTCGAAGTGCGCGCCTCCGGCAATCGGATACGTTTCGACGCTGGTCTCGCCGAAGGTTTGCTTGCCGAGGCGGAAATCGGCGATGTGGATATGCAGCGGCGGAACGGAGGCCGGATTCTCGCCGTTCATTGCGCTGGATTCTGTCTCAGGCGCCTCGGGCCAGTACAACCGCGCGAACTGCGCGGTCACGCCGCGCTCGCGCAGGTTTGCTCCCGGCAGATGCAGCGTACCGTCGATCTGCGCGCCGTTGAAGCCGAGATCGATGCCGTCGGCCGCGCGCGTCAACGTGAACTTCGCCACACCAAAATCGCGTTCGTACGCCGTCATCGAATCGGACTGGATATCGATGCTGCCAAGCAGGCCGCCGTCGCCTGTATTGCCGGAGGCGAACGCCATCCAACCGGAAAGGTCGAGCGCGGGAGTCTTGCCGCCGATCGCGAATCCACTCTTCGGCGGCGCTTCCTCACTGGCTCCGCCCAGCGTGACGCGCGCCGCGAACGGGCTCGCCGGCGAGGCCAGGTGCCCGCGCAAATGCATCAAATTGCCCAGATGCAGGTCGATGCTGCCGCCGGCAAGCGGCATGCCGAGCACAAGCTGCAGCGGGAGCGCCGCCGCTGCGTCCTTGTTCAGCGGCGCAGGGAGATCCGAGGTGATGCCGTGCAGATCCGAGCTCACCAGCAACTGCTGGCCGCCGTTTTCGGCCGCATCGGCATTGAAGCTCGCGCTCCAGTTCGCGCTGCCGCCGATATGATCGCCGTACGCGGACAATGCCGGCACGTAGGTCAATACCTTTGCTGCCGGCAGATTGGCGCTGAGGGTCGCCTCGACTACGTGGCGCTGATTGCCGGTGAATGCGCCGACCGCGATCCCGAATGTCGCCGGCTGATCGTGCATCGTCACGGCGAGGTCGTCGGCGGAAAAACCCGACTGGCTGAATCGGATCTTGCCGTTGGCGTGATTCAGGCGCAGCGCGTACTTGGCGTCGGCCAGTTCAGCGTCGGTCAGAAGCACCGTGCCGGTCAAAGCCAGCTGTTCGGCCTGCTTCACCGGAACGTGCAAGTGAAAGTCGACCTTGCCCTGACCGCTGACATCGACGCCGAGCAACTGCGTGCCGAAACGCTGGCCGATCGGCGTTGCCTTGAGCAGGGTGAGCAAGTCGTGTCCGGCGCCCTGCGCGTTGACGTCGAGTTCGAGCACCGCCTCGCCGAGGTCGATCACATCGGCGCTCGCACGATTGAACTTGTTGCCCTTGACCTGGCCGCTGTCGGCTTCGACGCGCAGGGAAGTGTTGACGAAGTCGGCAGACGCATGCACGTGTTCCGCCACCGGCCAGTCCGGCAGATATCTCAGGGTCAGATCTTCGATCTCGGCGCGCGCTTCGAAGCGGCCGCCGAGAGCGCGGAATGGCCAGTCGGCCAGATCGCCACGAATCACGGCGCGCCCGCTCGCGCGGCCGGACTCGAGCCCTCGATCGAGCCATGCCACCGCAGCCGGCGGCATCACATTGATAGGCCAGAACAGACGCGCCGAAGGGACCGTAGCGTGGCGCACGATCGCGTACGCATCGATCAGCGGGCGCCCACCCGTATCCGGCAAGTCCATCGCGCCGGTGATCTCTCCGCCATAACCCTCACCCTCGAACGCGAGGGCATCGGTTTCGACACGCCAGGTCGTTTCCGTGCGATAGGCGGCAAGCGTACCGGACAGCTCCGAGAAATCGAACGGATGCCGGAATGCATTCGGTTCGTAGACACTCAACGCACTGCGTGCAGGCAAATCGACGGTCATGGCCTGCTCGTCGCCGAGCACCACGCCACTCACGCCGCGTGCTCCTGGCATCTTGTCGACTGCGCGCCAGCCGAGCCCGGCAACGTTCGCGGCGATGTCGAAGTCGTTCGCGCTGCTCCAGCGCAGGTTCGCTGACCGCACGGCACCTTCCGGATTGCCGACATACAGCCAGCGCCGCCATGCACTCGGCACGGCTTCGGCGAGCATCGCCAGCGTCGCCGGCGCGGCGACGTCGATTTCCTGCAGCTGGACGATGTATTCCGCAGCGCTGTCGTCATCGCCATCCACCTGTTTCTCGACATGCGCAAAAGCCGGCGCCAGTGCGATTTCCTGGCGCTCGAGCCTGAGGTCGGCCAGGTCGGCCGACCAGCCGTGTTGTGTGCGTGTCCAGCGCGCGCCGAAGGCAATTTCATTGAAGTTCACGCGTGGCGCCAGGCGGCGCTTGTCGTCGAGCTCGATCGGCGTCTGCGCTTCGAGGAGGAGGTCGTTGAGGGCAACTTCGAGCCGAGCGTCGGTCGGCTCGTTCGCATGCCAGTGTCCCCACAGCTGCGCGCGTCCGGTGCCGCGCACGATGGTCGCGCCGAGCACCGGAAACCCCCGCAGGATCGCGGCCAGGTCGAGCGAACTGCCGCCGATGTATGCGGTGCCGCTGTCCAGTTCGCTGTCGTATTCGATCACGGTGTCGACCGGCGCCGATTGTGTCTGCAGGAAGCGCATGCGCGCGGCGAGACGGTGTGTGTCGCCGGAATTGATCAGGCGCAATTCGTCCGCGGCGAAGCGGAACTGACGACCGCTACCGGCGTCGTTGACGCTCAGCGTCAGGTTGCGCAGCACGATTGCCCCGAGATCCAGCAGCGCGCGCTGGTCGCTGGTATCGCTGGTGTCGCCGGCAGCCAGACCGCGCAGTTGCCAGTGGCCATCGCTATCGTGGAGCAGGTTCAGGTCCAGTCCGTCGAGCCGGAATTCGTTCCAGCGTGCGTTGTGATTCCAGACGAACAGATTGATCTTCAGGCCGGCATGCGCGATGAGCAAAGCCGGTTGGCCAGGCTCGTCGACACCGATGTGCACGCCTTCGAGATTGAGCAGCGGCCCGTTGCGCTCCCAGCGCGCTTCGACCTGGTCGATGCGCACCGGCCGATGCAGGCGTTCGCCAAGGAACGCGCTGATGCGTTCCGGATGGCTGCCCAGCCATGGCAGCACGATCAATTGCATGACACCAACGACGACGGCGGCGACGATCACGATCGTAGCAACCAGGGCCTGAATGCCCAGGCGCAGGCGCCGCAGCCGGACGCGCCAGGAAGTCATGTGCATGCGTCCCGGGCAGAGGGACTGACGACTTTGTGGGGCAAGGGCTCAGGGCGGAGGGCGGAGGGCGGAGGGCGGAGCATGCCCGACAGGCTGTGAAAACCTCCCACAGCAAAAAAGGCGTCGGCGCGCGATGAGCCACACCAGATAATTGCCACAGCATCTGTAGGAGTAACCCCGTCGCCAGTCCTCAGCCCTCGGTCAGCGACCCTGCTCTCATAGCAACACGACATCGTATTGCTCCTGCGCGTAGTGCTCCTCAGGCTGGAAGCGAATCGTCTTGCCGGTGAACTCCTCGAGCTCCGCCACCGCCGCGGACTCCTCGTCGAGAATGCGGCCAACCACTTTCGGCGCCGCCAGCACGAGCAGCTTCTGGGCGTCGAACTGGCGTACGGCTCGCGTGATCTCGCGGAAGATTTCGTAAGTCACGGTTTCTGCGGTCTTCAGGCTGCCGCGCCCGTCGCAGGTCGGGCACGGTTCGCACAGTTGCCGCTCCAGGCTTTCGACCGTGCGCTTGCGCGTCATCTCGACCAGGCCCAGATGCGACATCTCGTAAACGGAAGTCTTGGCGTGATCATGGGCCAGCGCTTTTTCCAGCATGCGCAGCACCTGGCGCTTGTGCTCCTCGTCGACCATGTCGATGAAGTCGATGATGATGATGCCGCCTAGATTGCGCAGGCGCAGCTGGCGTGCCGCAGCCTGCGCGGCTTCCAGATTCGTCTTGTACACGGTTTCTTCGAGATTGCGGTGACCGAGAAAGGCCCCGGTGTTGACGTCGATGGTGGTCATGGCCTCGGTCTGGTCGATGATCAGGTATCCACCGGACTTCAATGGCACTTCCTTCTTGAGCGCACGCTGAATCTCGTCCTCGACACCGTACAGGTCGAAGATCGGCCGCTCGCCGGGATAGTGCTCGATGCGGTCGGCCAGATCCGGCATGAACTGCTGCGCGAAGCGGATTGTTTTTTCGAGTGTTTCGCGCGAATCGACACGGACTTTCTCGACCTCGCCCCGCATCATGTCGCGCAGCGAGCGCAGCGGCAGCGACAATTCCTCGTAAATCCTCTCGCCAACCTTGGTCTGGGCGATTCCCTCCTGCAACGAAGCCCATAGCTTGCCCAGGTAGGCGACGTCCTCGGCCAGCGCTTCGCGCGGCTGCCCCTCGGCGTTGGTACGCACGATGTAGCCGAGTGCACCGTCGGCGGTCAGCGCCTGCATCAACTCCTTCAGGCGCAGGCGTTCGGTCTCGTCCTCGATGCGCACCGACACACCGATCATCTTGGCATGTGGCAGCAGTACCAGGTAGCGCGACGGCACCGACAGGTGCGTCGTCAAGCGCGCGCCTTTGCTGCCGATCGGGTCCTTGACCACCTGTACGACGATCTCCTGGCCCTCATGCACCAGTTCGGCGATCGGCGGCGGTGGCGAGGGACCGTTTTCACCGGCCTCGCTGAGCAGTGCGGGGATGGCACGGACGATGTCGGACGCATGCAGGAATGCCGCGCGCTCCAGGCCGACCTCGATGAATGCCGCCTGCATTCCCGGCATGACCCGGCTGACACGGCCCTTGTAGATGTTGCCGACGTAACCTCGCCGCAGCGCGCGTTCGACATGCACTTCCTGCAGCATGCCGTTCTCGACGACCGCGACGCGGGTCTCGCGCGGCGTGACATTGATCAGAATTTCTTCGCTCACGGCAGGCAGTTACCAGATTTTCATAAGGCGATTTATAGCCTGCGCCGGCCGCAAAGGCGAGCGGCGCAAGTCACGGATGGGGTCGAGCATGAATACCTCGCCGGTTTGACGCAAGCTGCGGCCGGCCGATGGGCGCAGCCGAGGAGACCCGCCCCGGCGAAAAACTTCAAGCTTCGGTTCAGGCAGGCACAACGCCGAAGCGCCGCAGCAAGTCTGCGGTCTCGAACAGCGGCAGCCCCATGACGCTCGAATAACTGCCGGAGATCCGTGCGATGAATGCAGCCGCCCTGCCCTGGATCGCGTAAGCGCCGGCGCGGCCCATCGGCTCGCCGCTTACGACGTAGGCCGCGATTTCCAGTTCGGACAATGGACCAAATTCCACCGTGGATTCATTGACCGCGCGTTCCTCGCGGCCGGCGCTCGTGCACCAGACAACGGTGATCACCTGATGTGCCCGACCTTGCAGGCGCCGCAGCATTTGCGCCGCATGAACCGCGTTCGCCGGCTTGCCGAACACTTCGTCGCCCAAGACGACTTCGGTGTCGGCGCCGAGTACGACGGCGCCGGGAACGGCCGCAAGTTTCAGCAGGCCAGCCCCAGCCTTTTCGCGAGCGACCCGGCTCACGTAGTCGGCCGGCGATTCGCCCGGTGCGCGAACCTCGGGCACGTCGACGTCGATCGTGTCGAAGCGCACGCCAAGTTGTTCCAGCAACTGCCGGCGCCGCGGGGATTGCGATGCAAGGTAGAGCAAGGTTTTGGATCCGTCGCGAAGCGGCGCGGACAATAGCACGTGCCGCCTCGAGTCGTCGGCCGGCACGCCGCATTGCCCTCCAACATCGCAACTGAATCTCCTGCGACCGGCGTCGCGCCTTTCCCGGGCAGGCCAAACGGGGCAAGGCTTCATTCCGACAATGTCCGCTTCCATTCCGGAATCTCGTATTCCCGAGTCAAAGGTCGTATCGGACGTCCTTTCGGCTTGGATTCCATCGATGCTCATTACGCACAGACCAGTTTGCATGCCAGCCATTCGAGGCCCTCGGCTTTCTCGCCGGGTCGCCCTTGCGGCTACGGGCATGCTCGCGATCGGCAACGCCCGCGCCGACACTTATTGCGTGCACAGTGCCTTCGAGTTGGGTACCGCTCTGTCGGATATCAGCACCGGCGGCACGGCCAACGGCAGCGACCACACGATGCATCTGATCGGCGGTACGTTTCTTACGTCGGGAACGGCGTTCACCTATCACGACGAGAGCGGCTCGACGTTCACGATCGATGGCGGTTGGGACAGCACCTGCACGACACAGGACCCGACTCCGGGCGTGACTCGCCTCGATGGCGGAAGCGCAACCGTGGTCCTGCACATGGAGACCAATGGCACGATGAACGCGCGTCACTTGACGATTCAGGGCGGCAAGAACGACGGGTCCGCCGGCGCCGGCGCGCAGATGTACCTGAGCGACGCCGCGGCGGTGCTCGTCTTCGAGAGCAATCAGGTCGTCAGCAATCACACGACCTACGGGAGCGGCGGCCTGACCGCATACGGCGTCGGCGGCACTGTCCATATCAACGGCAATCTCTTTGCCGGAAATACGGCGCCGGCAGCCGCTGCGCTGTCGAGCGCCATGAATTCCGGCACCGTCTACCTGACGAACAACACGATCGTCGACAACACCAGTTCGCTCGACGGGGCGATGACCATTGCCTTGGCCAACGGTGGCGCCAGTGGTGTGGTCAGCAACAATATCGTCTATGGCAATATCGCAGCCTATGACTTCGAGCTGGCGGCGAACGATTCATGGCAGTTCCACCAGAACGATTTCCACAACATCAAGGGCGTGGCATTTCCGGGCGGCAACATCGACGTCGATCCGAAGTTCGCCGGCATCGACGACTATCACCTGACTTCAACCTCTCCACTCCTGCGTGCCGGCATCTTCGCTCCGCCGGGCGGCTTGCCGGCGCAGGACCTCGAAGGCAATCCGCGCAGCGTCGCTGGCCGTGTCGACGTCGGCGCCTACGAAAACGTGGATGTGATTTTCGCCGACGGATTCCAGTAGATCTATCGAGGTCCGCGAACGAAAGCTAGCCGCGGTGATACGGATGATTGCCAAGCTGGCTGACAGCGCGATACAGCTGCTCGACAACGACGATACGCACGAGCGGATGCGGCAACGTCGCCGGGCCGAGCGACCAGCGCTGGTCGGCACGTTCGAGTGCGGCCGGTGCCAGGCCATCCGGTCCGCCGACAAGGAATGCGAGGTCCTTGCCCAGCATGCGCCAGCGACCGAGTTGTGCGGCAAGTTCCTCGCTGCTCCAGGGCTTGCCGCGGCCGTCGAGCGCAATCACGTGCGCGGACTTCGGCAGCGCGGCGAGCATGGCCGCGCCTTCGTCGGCGATCGCGCGCGCGACATCGCGGTTACGCGATTTTGTGGAAATCTCCACAAGTTGCAGCGGCAGGTCGTGCGCCAGGCGCTTGGCGTATTCGGCATAGCCGGCGCTGATCCAGCCGGGCATGCGCTCGCCGACGGCGATCAGATAGGCGCGCACGTCTCGAGGCCGAGGGCTGAGGGCTGAGGGAAGATCAAGAGCCGGTGGCTGCGCTTCTTGCCTTCAGACCTCAGCCTGCTCGTCTCTCAGTCGGCGTTTGCGGCCACCGGCATCTCGTCGCCGACGGTCCAAAGGCGTTCGAGTCCGTAAAACTCGCGGATGCGCGGCAACATGACATGGACGACAATGTCGCCGAGGTCGACGAGGACCCACTCGGCCTCACGCTGGCCTTCGACACCGAGCGGCATCATGCCGGCCTGCTTGGCGTACCTGACGACTTCGTCCGCAATCGACTTGACGTGGCGCGTCGAGGTGCCACTGGCGATGATCAGGATATCGGCGATGCTGGTCTTGCCGCGAACGTCGATCTCGCGGATGTCCTTCGCCTTGAGCTCTTGGAGCGCCACGACGACGCGCTGGCGCAGGTGTTCGACTGGGTCGGTTGCAACGGCGGGTTTCTTGCGGCTACGCGGTGCGGGGCGCGGGCGCGCGGGCGCAGCGCTGGATTGCTTTGCTGAACTGGCCAAACGTGTTTCACCTCAGAGTTGGACAAGGGCGGGCTCGGCCCGCAGTCTGGAATATACGCCGATTTTGTGACAGCGGAAGGGTCGGCAGGGCTACCTGGAACGGGGCCGCGAGGCGGAGGGTTGGCACGCCCTGTGATAGGGTTCGAGCAGCGCCGGATCGGCAAAAAGCGCCTCCGGCACGAGCCAGCGCGGCTCCTCGCCGGCCGCAAGCAACGCGCGCACCGCACTAGCGGAAATCTCCAGCCGCGTGACTGCAAGGTCGAGCACCTTGCCGGAAGCCGCATCACGCAGCGCAGAGGCGGCCGGGACGCGCCGGCCAGCGATTTCGGCGACGAGGCCGGCGGGCAGGTCGCCACCGTGGCCGGGACGCGTCAGAACGGCAACATGAGCGAAGCGGAAAAGCGCGGTCCACTCGTGCCAGGTGGGCAAGCCCGCAAACGCATCGGCCCCGACGAGCAGGATCAGCGGTTGGTCGGGGCCGAACTCCGCGCGCATCTCGCGGAGCGTGTCGATCGTATACGAAGGCTTGTCGCGGCGCAGCTCGCGCTCGTCCAGCTGCAGGCGCGACTGTCCCGCCAGCGCCGCGCGCAGCATCGCGACTCGCTGCGCCGGACTGGCGACCGGCGCCGCGCGATGCGGCGGTACGTTGGCCGGCATCAGGCGCACATCGGCATCGAGCGCTTCTGCCGCCTCCCACGCAACTCGCAGGTGGGCGTTGTGCACCGGATCGAACGTGCCACCGAGGATGGCGATTGGCCGCCTGGCCTTGGCGCCCGAGGACATTGGCGCTATGCCGACCGGGTGAGAAATCCCGAGCGCGGCTGGGCGATCGCCGCGATCAGGCGTTCCAGTTGCAGCCAGGCATCGCCGCTGTCGCGGCCCTTGCTGAGCTTGTCGATCAAAGATGCCTCGGCGAGGCAGCGTTCCCAATGCGCGGCGTCGGCGCGTTGCAGCGCCTTGCGGTACAAGCCCTCGCGCGCAGGCCAGATGCGCTCCGTGCGAAGCGCCGCCGAAAGATTGCCTGCGCCGGCCAGGCGCGCCAGCATCTGCAACTGATTGAGCAGCCAGCCCATCAGTCCCGGCACCTGCTCGCCTTCGGCACGCAGGCCCGCGAGCACGCGCAGCGCGCGTGCGCCCTCGCCGGCGAGCGCGGCATCGGCCAGGCGGAATACGTCGAAGCGCGCGCTGTCGGCGACGAGGTCTTCGAGCGTAGCGGCATCGAGCGGCGCGGCGCCATGCAGCAGCTTGAGCTTGTCGATTTCCTGCGCCGCGGCGAGCGAATTGCCTTCGACGCGTTCGCCGAGCGCGTCGATCGCGTCTGCGTCGGGTTTCAGACCGGCGCGCGCCATGCGTTGCGCGATCCACTCGCGGAATTCGTTCGGCTTGAGCGGCCACAGCGGAACGAACGCACCCGCCTTCTCGACCGCCGTGACCCACGCGCCTTCGTGCTGCTTGCTCCACTGGGTGCAACTGATCAGCAATACGGTGTCCGGCGCCGGCTGCTCGCAATACTCGACAATCGCGGCACTGCCATCCTTGCCCGGCCGGCCGCCGGGCAGGCGCAGATCGATGAGGCGACGCGTGGCGAACAATGACATCGACGCGGCCGCCATGGTCAGGTCGGACCAGTCGAACTTTCCCTCCGCGTCGAGCACTTCGCGTTCGACATAGCCTAGCTCGCGCGCGCGTGCGCGCAGCGCATCGGCGGCCTCGAGCAGCAGCAGGTGCTCTTCGCCGGCAAGCAGGTAGACCGGCTTGAGCTCCGTTCCGGCGATCTGCTTGTGGAATTGCGTGAGCGTCAGCGACATTTCCGGTGCGCGGTCTGTGGCATGGCGTCAGCGCGAGGAGCCGATCAGCCCTTGAGCTTGCGCTCGGCGCTCTCGATCTTGCGCAGCACGACCTGCACCATGTCGCGCTCCATTTCCTTCTTGATCTCGTCCTGCTCGGCGCCGGTGCCGATCGCCTGCGTCTGATCGAACGTGAAGACGCGCGACTGCTCGATCACCTGCTTGGGCAGCACGACCTTGCCGGCCGCGTCGTTGATCTGCAGTTCGATGTGGTAAACCATCGTGAATTCGTTGACGCGCGCATTCGCGCTGACCGAACGCACGATCGGCGCCAGCGACACGGCGCTGAACTTGACTTCGGCGATGCCGTCGCCGGACTTCGCTTCGATCTTCGCGCCGGAACGCTCCAGCGCCTTCTCGACGTTGCGCTTGAGCGGGCCGAACGGATCGGCGCTCTCGACGTACACGCGCTCCATCCCGGGCGGCAACTGGGCCTCGCCGCGCAGGTGGTAGCCGCAGGCGGTCAGCAATGGCAGCAGAATGGACAGCAAGGACGCGAAAGCGATGCGGCGTAACGTCATGTTCGGGTTCCGGCTCGGATGGGATATTGCGCAGGAACGGATGATACGGCGAATGCGTGCCGTCTTGTTCGTTCCTTCTCCCGCCGGCGGGAGAAGGTGCCGAAGGCGGCCGAAAATTGCTCCTGCAATTTCGGCATTTCCGCCATCCATGGCGGTCAGATGAGGGTGGCACATCCGTATCCGACGTCGCACCTCCAAGCGCCACCCTCACCGGGCGTGCCTGACGCGCCGGCCTCTCCCGGCAGGGGGAGAGGCGATCAAACGACGATGTTCACGATCTTGCCCGGCACGATGATGATCTTCTTCGGCGTCGCGGTGCCGACGTATTTCGCGACGTCGGCGTTCGCCATCGCGGTCTGTTCGATCGCCTCGCGCAGCGCATCGACCGCGACGTCGATCGTGCCGCGCAGCTTGCCACTGACCTGCACCGCAAGAGTCACCGATGCCTTCTTCATTGCGTCGGAATCGGCCTTCGGCCATCCGGCATCCAGAATGCTTCCGCCGCAGCCGAGTTCGTTCCACAGTGCATGCGCCACGTGCGGGGTGATCGGAGCGAGCAACCGGAACAGGATCGACAGGCCTTCCGTGCGCACGAACGCCCGCTGTCGGCGAGCAAGCGCCAGCTTGTCGTCTCCCGCAGCGGCGCTCGCCGGGACTTCCGCCGCAGGAGCCCCGAGGCCTTCCAGTGCGTTGAGCATCTTCATCGCCGCAGACACGACCGTGTTGAACTGCTTGCGCTCGTAGTCGTAATTCGCCTGGCTCAGAATTTCATGCACCTGCCGGCGGCAGGACTTGGTGTCATTGTCCGCATCATCTGAGTTCCAACCGCGCTCGCCGGTCTTCGGATCCGCCATCCGCCGCACATCGCGACAATACGCCCAAAGCCTCCGCAGAAACCGCGCCATTCCCGCCACGCCGTTCTCCGACCAGTCGAGCGACATTTCCGGCGGCGCGGCGAACATCGAGAACAGGCGCACCGTGTCGGCGCCGTACTTGCCGACCATTTCCTGCGGATCGACGCCATTGTTCTTCGACTTCGACATCTTCTCGACGCCGCCGATCTTCACCGGCCTGCCGTCGGCCTTGAGCACGGCACCGGTGATGCGCGCCTTTTCGTCGCGAATGACCTCGACGTCGGCCGGGTTGATCCACTCGTGGTTGCCGTCGGCGGCTTCGCGGTAGAACGTCTCGGCAATGACCATGCCCTGGCAGAGCAGGTTCGTCACCGGTTCGTCGCTATGCACCATGCCGGCGTCGCGCAGCAACTTGTGGTAAAAGCGAAAATACAACAAGTGCAGAATGGCGTGTTCTATACCGCCGACGTACTGGTCCACCGGCAGCCAGTAGTTCGCGCGCGCGTCGATCATGTCGGCCGCACCGGGGCTGGTGTAGCGCGCGTAGTACCAGCTCGACTCCATGAAGGTGTCGAACGTGTCGGTCTCGCGCTCGGCCGGACCGCCGCACTGCGGGCAGGTGGTCTTGCGCCACTCCGGATCGGCCTTGATCGGCGACTGCACGCCCATGAACTTGACGTTTTCCGGCAGCACGACCGGCAACTGGTCTTCCGGCACCGGCACCGCGTCACACTTGGCGCAATACACGATCGGGATCGGGCAGCCCCAGTAGCGCTGGCGGCTGACGCCCCAGTCGCGCAGGCGATAGTTCACGCGCCGCGCACCGCGGCCTTCGCTCTCGAAGCGTTTCGCCAGCGCGTCGAACGCACCGCGATAGTCCAGGCCATCGTAATCGCCGGAATTCACCAGCCAGCCGTACTCGGTGAAGGCGCCGTTCTCGACGATGCCGCGTTCGAACTCCTCCACCAGCGCCAGCGCACCGGGCGCCTCGACGACGTCGATCGGCTTGCTCTCGCCGAGTGCCGCGCTCATCGCATCCTGGTTGCCTTCGGCTTCGCGTCCAAGTTCGCGGATGGCATCGCGCACCGCATCGCTGACGATGACCATCTTGATCAGCAGGTCATACTTGGTCGCGAATTCCCAGTCGCGTTCGTCGTGGCCCGGAACGGCCATGACTGCGCCTGTGCCGTAGCCCATCAGCACGAAATTGGCGATCCACACCGGCAGCTTGTCGCCGGTGACCGGATGGATCGCATGGAAGCCGGTTTCGACGCCCTTCTTTTCCTGCGTTTCTATGTCGGCTTCCGCCGTGCCGCCGTGCCGGCACTCGTCGATGAACGCCTGGATTTGCGCTTTCGTGGACGCCGCCTTCAGCGCCAAGGGATGCTCCGCGGCGATCGACAGGAAAGTCGCGCCCATGAGCGTGTCCGGCCGCGTCGTGAACACGGTCAGCGGTTCTTTCTCGCCTTCCACGGCGAACTGGATTTCCAGGCCCTCGGAGCGGCCGATCCAGTTGCGCTGCATCGTCTTGACCGAGTCCGGCCAGCCGGGCAGCTGGTCCAGGCCATCGAGCAGTTCCTGCGCATAGGCCGTGATCTTCAGGAACCATTGCGGAATTTCGCGTTTTTCGACGACCGCACCGGTGCGCCAGCCGCGCCCGTCGATGACCTGCTCGTTGGCGAGCACGGTCTGGTCGACCGGATCCCAGTTGACGACGGACTGCTTGCGATACGCCAGGCCCTGCTTGAACAGGCGCACGAACATGCGCTGCTCGTGCACGTAGTAGTCGGGCCGGCACGTCGCGAACTCGCGCGACCAGTCGATCGCATAGCCCATCGATTGCAACTGCGCGCGCATATGGTCGATGTTGGCGTACGTCCACTTCGCCGGCGCGGTGTTGTTCTTGATCGCGGCGTTTTCCGCGGGCAGACCGAATGCGTCCCACGCCATCGGTTGCAGCACGTTCTTGCCGTTCATGCGCTGATAGCGGCTGATCACGTCGCCGATCGTGTAGTTGCGCACGTGGCCCATGTGCAGCGCGCCGCTCGGATACGGCAGCATCGACAGGCAGAAGAACTTCGCCTTCGCAGCGTCTTCCCTGGCCTCGAACGCACGCGTTTCGTTCCAGAATTTTTGCGCAGCAGCCTCGACTGCCGCGAAGTCGTAAGTCTCTTGCATCAGGTTCCGGCCGGCTGGATGCGCGGCATCGTCGTAGGAGGACGGCAGACTACCGCACCGCAGCAACGGCGCCAACCCCGCGGCCAGGCAATGGGTAAGGCCAATGAGTTAGGCTACTGCAGCCATGTCGGACAATACGTCCACCTCCGCGCTCGGACCGCTGGCCGCCTTGCTCGCAGAGATCGCGCGGGCGCCGCCGCTGCCGCAGTTGCTCGAGCAGACGCTCGATGCCGCTTGCCGGCTCGCGCACGCCGATACCGGGATCATCGGCCTCCACGATGCCGGCGCCGATGTCATGCGCACGATGGCTTCGCACACGTCGGTCCAGACCCGCGTCGCCAAAGTCTACGAGCGCGGCGACGGTGTCGGCGGCCAGATCCTGAGCACCGGCAAAGCCTTCATCGGGCGCTATGGCGACCTGCCGAAGCCGATCGTCGACACGATCCTCGATCATCAGGTCATGGGCCTGCCGATTCGCTGGCAGGAGCGCCTGCTCGGTTACTTCGCCGTGAGCCTCGCGCCGCCGCGCAAGTTCCGTGAGG
>Ga0157375_10000203_pt1 | contig 55131 bp, 59 predicted proteins | sample M35metaG_FD_115311 | JGI IMG/M metagenome (GOLD analysis project Ga0157375, IMG submission 115311) | Miscanthus rhizosphere microbial communities from Kellogg Biological Station, Michigan, USA - M3-5 metaG | ecosystem: Host-associated > Plants > Roots > Rhizosphere > Soil | place: USA: Michigan...
TCGACAGCAAGATGAGGATTTCGCGCTCGTCGGCTTCAGATCTATTTTCAGCGCCCGCACTCATGGTCTCTATTATATGAATGTCAATTTGCTGGGTCCGTGTACAAACTATTTTCAAATTTCTTCTAAATGTTTTTGCCTCATTGTCGATGAAGGCAAAAACCCAGGCGCGGAAACTGCGACCAGCCACAAAACGATCCAGGGAATCAATAGCTTTAAGACAGGCTCGCTGGCGGATATCCTGAGTGCCGGTCCTGCCATCAAAGGCTTTGATTGCACGCCGACAGAAGTCGGCCCAATGTTTGCAGAGCAGGATTTCGAGCGACACGGTGTCACCAGCCTGTGCTTTTCGCACTAAAGCTGCGTCGTTTATTTCAGATTCGAGATGTGAAAGGTGGGTAGTCGGCGCTACTGCGTAGGCCAAATTTAATCGGATCATAATTCTGGGGGGTTGTAGTTGATTCCCGGCTTCTTTACGGAGCCAGCAGGGGTTTTTCAAAAAAGGCAGAGTTGTTTTACATAAATTTGGAGAGAGTTTTTTTGTTAGCAAATAATGTGCCGAGCTCAAGATGCTCAAGGTCACAGGATGGTTCGCGCAGAGTTGGAGGTCTGTGTTTTGTTAACTAATCGCGTACAGCGAAAGAATTGCCGTTGGTCAATCTCAAGGATGGGCCGAAAACTTGGTCAGAAGATGGCAAATGGTTTTCCAGATCGGAAAAACAAATTGCTCAGCAAATAAGTTTTTTCTCAGAAGTACCAATAGTCCGCTAAATCTCGTAGCAAAGAGGAGTGGCTGAACCGTTGAGAAGGGTTTTTTTTATGTTCAAAGTGCCGCGAAGTTTGAAGGTAATTTAATTATCACCGGCATGTCTGTTCTTCCCAAGCCTTTGAAGCCGGAGAACAATATAGTGCGGCCGCTTTCGTGAACTGCAGGAGCAGCTGTAATTTATAGCAGGAACACTCTTATCAGTAGGAACAGTTTCAATTCACCGACAGGGCACACACAAACATTTTAATGAACTCTTCTATTGCACGTGCCACAAATTTACTCTTTCAGCAGGAAATAAGTGAGTGGACATGGGTTTGCGGCGATATTCCATCGATTGGACGCCGGATTGAAGGGCATGTTTTGTGGCTTTCCTGGCTTATTGCTCCTCCACCTCGATCACGCAAAGACAGACACTGCTCAAAGGGTAAGTTTGGTGCAGACCTTTTTGCATCGGCTTTCCGTTTGATTAATTCGCAGAGGGGAGATTGCGACACTCCTCAGTTTCCGACTCCAACAAAATCAGCCATTGGGCAGCCCGTAAGATTCGAGGATTAACCGAAAAAGTCAAAACAAGCCTAACGCCAAAAGCCTTGGCTGGCCCATAAAAAAACCCCACACATAATAGTGCAGGGAAAAGCGATTATCTTTTAAGCCATACGGCTAAAAAGGCAACTAAGCCCAAAATGAAGCTCATTACTCCAAAAAAAAAGTCAAGACCATGCGATTTACGGAGGTTGAGAGTCTGCACGAGTTTCTTCTCCATCGCTGGTTTGTGTGAGCTGACATGTCGGTGTTCAGCAACTAAAGGCATATAGGTCCTTTCTCATAAGATGGTTCTATCAGGTTTTGCGATCCAGAACAACTTAAAACAACCTTGAAAGGAAAACAGGTAAATAGTGGGAGGTGATCCACCCAGAACGTTTACTTTTCCAAGTTGTTTATCCACAGGCAATTATACCTATAAGTTTAAGCTTTCGTCAATGTTTTTGGCGACTCCGAAGTCGGCGAAATACCTGTCCCATTACAAGCAAGACAGGGATTCTTAATCCGGGACGTGCTTAGGAATAAGAAAGGGAAAAAAGTACAGACGCCGGTTGAAACCATCAAGAGAATATGGTGAACTCTAATTTTGCCGTCTAAATGGTGAAACCCAAAAAAAGGATCGAGACTCATCCCGAACACCACTAGACAACAGGTTGCCCAAAATAAAATTTCCCAAATGGTTGAAGACTCTATCAGAATTATGATGGTAGGTAAGATTAACAAGAAAGGAGTGAAAATGCTTCCTTCGATCCCACCGGTTTGTCGGATGCAAGCCCATATCCCGATCAGGTCAAAAAACGCAAGACACCGCATTGTAGGGAGGAGTCCAAGTTGCCAGCGGCGCAGCTGCTGAGGAGCGAGTTCGGGGATTTTGTCACGCCGTAAGCAATTTATTGCCTTAACTGCAAGATTCACCAACGTCCTGACACCTTGTAAGCCCGGCTGTGTGATTAGCGTTACTGCAAGAGTTACCCCGATGGCCGCGTAAAGAACCTTGAATGGATCGATTGGAAGCTGTCCAATAACCTGAGGAAACTGATAACATTTACTCCCGACAACCAGGAAAAAACTGGCAAGAACTAAGCCAGCCAACTGTACAGCTAAAAGACCTGTCAGCCTGTCCAACGCTTTTTGATCCATAACTTGCCAGGGCAGCTGGTTCAGGTGGTGGAATGTATCCTTTTGCGGTTAAAATTGTTCACTGGATTCCTTTTTCGGAATGCTTTTCCTGATTGCTCCAAGCATGCTTCAAACGATGGTTAATTTCCAGACGGAGTGTCACAATAATATTTGTCGAATGTCAACTGGATTTTGACACAAATTCGTAACCGGGAATGCGACATAAGAGATTGGCAAGACCATGCGCTGGCGGCCTGCAATGAAGAAGAAGGTGCCAGACTCTGGAAAGAAGGATACCTCACCAATATCGATGAGCCTGGTGCCCACTTTGCTTTTGCTCATTCCGGCTGGCCTACCTCGGATATGTCCAGCAGTAGGTGTCGTAGGTCATGCGAGTGCAATGAAACGGCAGATTTCGTTGCAGTCAGAGGTGAATGCCGCCGACCAACACTTAAGTACCATTAAGGCACACTTGTCTTCCACCTTTGAATTAAAAAAGTATTTTAAGGCGGGCAGCTACAGCCGGGGAACTTTCATCAGTGGAAAAAGCGACGTGGACGTATTTGCGGTCATCTCTCGCGATGAAGCCCGCCACGGCGGGAATTATGTTACCTCAGATACGGTGTTGGATAATTTTCGTAGAGAATTGGAGGGACGTTTCCGAACCACAAAAGTTTATCAAGACATTCATGCTGTAGTGATGGAGTTTGCCAATTGTAAAGTTGATGTCGTTCCGGCCTATTTTGTGGGACCGAATCCGAAAAACTGGCCGCTTTACAATATACCGGACGTGGCTGGAGGATGGATGAAGGCCAGTCCCGAATTGCACAATGCTTATCTCAAACAGGAGGGCGAAAAGGTTCCGGAAAGATCAGAGGGACGGCGCGGTTGCTAAAGTTTTGGCGTAACTTTCGCTCGCCACACATACCGCTTTCGTCATTCTACATCGAATGGTTTTGGCATCAGAAGGGATTTGTAAAGGCGTGAAAAGTTAAGCCGTCTGCTGGTGAGAACACAAGGCATGAACCTCCATAATATCGGCTCAGAGCAGAATTCGTCTCGAAAGATGGATCAGCTTGCCGCAAGATCGCGGCTTTAGGGCCTTGTCGAAAGGATTCAACTCGGCCGAGCGGCACTTCCGGTGTTGAACGCAGTGGTTTGGCCGCCGTTGCTGGCGTGGAAGCCAGGTTAAAAGTATGGTCAGCTTTGACCGCTACAACTGTGCCTTTCCTGGATGTATTACTTTTGAAACACTTCAAAAACCATGGAAAACGCGAGCGGCCAAGATCCAAGAATGCGGGAATCCTCCGACACAGGAAGCGGTTCTTGAATCCGCCCGTGCTTACCAGAAGGGGGGCGGCAGCGAAAAATGGTTGCGCGACTGGTATTCATTCGATTTTGCCCACCTTCCGAAAGCCTTTGCCCGGATCATTTGCCAACGCTCCAACTGTTGGTGGGATACGAAACTCCGTCGGACATATGCCAACATTATCATTGGAGCAATCTGTATACTTGCGGTGTTCGCTTTGGGAATCGGTATTGCTACGAATCTGACTTTGGAAACATTTATTCTGGCCGTAGTTGCCCCTATCGCACCTGTGTGCATCTGGGGAATTCGCGAAGGGTCTCGACAGCGTAACACGGCAGACAATGGAGATCGTCTGCTCCAACACGCTGAATCATTTTGGAAAAAGGCGTGTGAGGGGCTAATTAAAGGTGGGCAACTGGAAGATGCATCCCGCGAGCTTCAATGCGAGATCTACGACAGACGGCGCAATAGTCCAGTGAACCCTGCGTGGTTGTATTCTGATAGGCGAAATGAATATCAAGAACTCATGGTTAAAGGTGCGCAAGAGTTGATCCAGCAGTACAAACAGAAACAATGCGGGTGACCAGAAAAGAACACCATGGCCGTCATCTCAAAATCCATTGAGAATTACATAAGCAATGTAATCGCCATTCCTCGCGAGGACATTTCATCAGCCATGACAAGTCGCCAATGGCTCTTGGAGCGTGTTCGGAGCGAGATTGCCCGCAGACAAAGCGAGCCAACGCTTTATTTGGATCAACCCACTGTCGGAGGGCAATCAATAGGAGACGGAGTCGGAACGGCCAATCCCAATTACAAATAAGACAGCAACTATTTCAAGGAAGACAATTCTGGGGTCAGCCCAAATAAAATTCTTAACTGGACCAAAGACGTAATCACGAAAGTAGTCGAGAGTTTTGGCGGCGAGGCGCCGGAGCGAGCGGGGCAGTCGGTAACCGCTATCATTCAGTCGAAGGATCTGCGGATGGATTTCGTTCCTGGGGGTATTTTTAAACTAAAGTCCGATATAAAAATCTTTTACAATACCCGAAAGGTGACAAAGGTAATAATTGGATTCTCACCTCACCGCGCGATAACATCGAGTGACTTGAAGTTGCTGCGAAAAACAGAAGCAACTTCAAAAATGTAATTCGCATCGCAAAACGTATTAAAGACACTCACAATTTTCTGGTTCGCTCCTTGGCAATCGAGACAGCAATGGTCACTTACACGACAATCGGACCTTGGCACAACAATTTGTATTATGACACTGTGCTGGCACTCACATTTTTGCGGGGACACTTAGAGCGGGAACGGTGGCAGAAGGTATCACCGTTAGGCTTAACAGCATTTTTTGATTCGATTTTACTCTCAGGACAGCAGGTGCCCTGACTGTTATCCTGCGATTGCAAATATAAGATCGGGCGAAAGTTTGAAGTAGAGGCAACTCGTGCCGTCAAAGCCAAGTTTTCGCTTCTTTTTTTAGGACATAGAACTGATATTCTTGTTGCGTGATCCTGTGGAACGATTGAATCAAAAATGGGTTCCGCCAATCACATGAATCGATGTCGAAAGTACGAAACGTCATTACAGGGCGGCTTCGTACTAGATTGTGGGGGCCAAGATTGGCCCTTTTTTGTGCGGGCGAGGTAAGACCGCGAACGCGGTTATCCACAGGAACCCTTGCTTCTTTTTTAAGGCCGATATGATTTAATGAACGCATGATAAATGTCAGATCGGACATTCTGAATTTCGCGCCATTGCGGCTCACTTCTCTGCGGCGTAATCCAAGGAGACTAAACAACGCTCAACAAATTTTGCGAATCGTAGGTCTTGGAGAACTTTCACTTTCTCCCAAACTGCCCGCGGGATTGGCAAGGAGAAGAAAAGCTTAATATCCTTTCGTAGCCCTTGCGGTTTTTGGAAAAAGCCTGATCGCATTGCATAGTAACTGCTGCTGAGGTGCAGAATCAAAAATATGACGAAAACTTCTTCCTCAGCCGTAACTGCCGTTTTTGCAAGATCAGGGGAGGGATCAAGGATGCGTGCTAGCTCCGGTTGTAAGTACATGCGTTCCCACAGTTCACGGTGCTGTTGGGTCAGTTGGATCAAATTGCCGACGCGACGGGCACGGGCATCTAGGGCGATAGCGCTGCCCGTGAGGAGAAACCCAGACCCAACGGCGCCTGTCTGGAGAAGCGCAAACCAATTGTGTCCGATCCATTCAATAAATCCCATGTCTCCATTATATCAGGGCTGTTATATGAGTCACAAATGCAGCAAACTCCAATGACTCTTCCTCGACTTCCAAACTACATCCGCACCTATCGGAAACGAGCTTGCCTCACACAGGAAGATGTAGCCTTCCTCCTCGGTACGAAGAGTGGCGCCGGCATTTCGCGCCATGAGACATTCAAACAAAAACCCGACCTCCAAACGCTCCTTGCTTATGAGGTCCTATTTCGCGCGCCTGTCCGACATCTTTTCAGTGGAACGCATGAAAAAGTGGAACAGAAACTTCTTCGACGGATCCGTCTACTTATTAGGAAGCTCACCGACGCTGAAGCAGGACGGCGCGGTAAGAGAAAGATAGAGATTCTGACCGCTTATTTGGAGGAACGAATATCTCTTGTTCGGGCGAACGCCTGATGACTTGTAATCACTGCGGCTAACGCACAGGGTATTCATTTACCACTAAAGATTTTGGGGGATATCCGGCCTGGCCAAGACGAGCGTCTTGCGGGGGATAACGACAATTCGCTCGTCCTGGCCGCATGTCGCGCCCGATGGTAAATGCTGAATGATTTTCCACGTCATATCTTGGCCAATAATGGCAAAATCACCTGTTTCAAGTTCGAAAATATCTGGGCACCCCTTCAACGCAGGTGTTTGCGAACCGCCCAGATGGGGCTCAGGACCAAGTCTGCGTAAGCGCATGCGATATAATCGGCGTGATGGAGTACATTGTCAAACCACACCACGAGCCCGAAAGAAAGGGAACAGGCCCCCCTGCCCTCTTCTAAATATTTGACGGCAACGGCAAGAATTGCATCCTTTTTTTTGCCCATGTTTCGACTAAACTGGAGAGTATTAAATCTTCGCCAATGTCTTCTCACAAACTTCCTAATTATCTTCGATCAAGCCGCAAACGAATGGGACTTTCTCAAGAGGAAGTCGCCTTTCTTCTGGGTTGTAGCAGTGCTGCTCATGTTTCGCGTTATGAGCATTTTTCTCGAGTGCCAACACTCCAAACCGCATTCGCGCTCGCGGTCATTTTTCGAGCATCCGTCCGGGACCTTTTTGCTGGAGAGTACGAAAAGATTGAGAAAGTGGTCTGCCGCCAAGCACATCATATAGCAACGCGGCTTGCAGCAGGGAATCCAGATCAGGCAACGGCCCGAAAGCTCACGATTTTGAGGACGATTTTATCTTCGGAACTTAACCATTCATGATGTCAGAAATCAACCCAAAACGTGTTCTGGCCATTGATCCGACATCAGGCGGATTTGGCTTCGCGGTGGTTGAATCGCCAGCGACCTCGATTGATTGGGGAGTCAAAACGATAAAGAAGAGAAACGAGGCAACGACCTTAAAAAAACTTGCGGAACTCATTCGACTCTACCGGCCAGAAGCTCTTATCATCGAAGATCTCAAAAACTCACGTCGCTGTAGGCGAATTCAAGATCTCGTTGATAAGATCCAGGCTCTGGCAATTGCAGAAAGGATCAAAAGTCGATGTATTTCGGTTTCGCGCATCAAAAAAGTCTTCCAAACCTTTGGCGCCTATACGAAACACGAGATTGCCCAAGTTGTTGCCCAGCAACTTCCCGAACTGGCCGCGCGGCTACCTCGATATCGCAAACCCTGGATGAGCGAGGATTACCGAATGGCAATCTTCGACGCCGCCGCATTGGCGCTCACATATTTTTACTCACTTCGATTACGGAACCACAAACCGTCCGAGGCCTAACCTCCGTAAGGTAGAGAATCGTTTGCTTAGGAGTCGTTATTCATTGAACGTAATTTTCGATCGCCCCGCTAAGCGTATCATGTTCTTATCTACAGTGCCGTTCTTCCGGCCGCCCTGACTTTCCGCCAGCGTGCCTTCGCAATGGCCGATAACCGAGCTTTGGCTGTTGCGCTCATTTTGCCTCTGAACTGCGTCACGGATTTGGCGCTTGTCGCCGTTTCTTTGATCTTCGCCCATCGCTCTCTAGCAGAGGCAGCGATCTTTGCTTTAACAGCAACACTCATCGTGCGCTTTTTTTGGGAGAGGATTCCATTCCCATGCTGCTGAGGCACCCCTAGGACCTGATTGAGGTCGTGCTGAAGTTTCTCAATTCTTTCTTTAAGATCAGCGGCTTGTCGAAGCTGTGTGGCGGAGAGACCGGTGAGTTGATTCATACGTCGGTAATTAATAAAGATCCTCTTGTAACGTCAAGGAGTTTGACAAAGATCACTATGAACAAACGAGTGACCAGTTTACAATTGATGTAATCGACGCGCCACAGAAATGGTATCCTCGGCTATTGGAAGCAAGGCTTCATGCCGTTCCAGAGTTCGGCCAGGTGGGCGGGAATGACGAAGCCGCATTTGGCGCAACGGTGGCGCTCGAGAACGCCGCTCCAGGCATCATTCTCGCAAAAATTCCGTTTTGACTAGAACCGATTCGTTGAATTCGGTTGAGCCGCATTCTGGGCATTTGAGGATCTCGGGTTCATAGCATATTTGGTAATTGCGAATGAGAGGCATCGGCGCTTCGTCTAATACTGAGCTTCAGCGGGGAGAGCGAGCTAAACTTATTTCTGCATATTGACCCGGCATTGGACGAGAGCCGCATCCAGGCGTGTGTTAATGAGACGAACGGTTCGACGCTTCGGGTTGTGCCGGCATAGCACTAGAAGCTTGACATCTCTCCAAGTGACATAGAAAACAGCCTTTACAGACCCTAATCCGAGCTGTAAGCTTACAATATGCAAACGTTGGGTGAGTTCATTCGACAGAAGCGAGACGAACTGGACATCTCCTTGCGGGAGCTCGCGCGTCAGACCGGTATAACAGCACCATTTCTTTCCGATATTGAATTGGGCCGCCGCAACCCATCAGAAACAGTCCTGGCAAAGATTGCCGAATATTTCAAGTTGCCCATTGAGGATCTGAAAAAATTTGATATCCGCGGTCCCTTGGCTGACCTCAAACGCCTGATAGAGAAAGACCCCAAACTGGGGTTCGCTTTCCGAACAGCCATTGATGATGTCAATCAAGGCAAGTCGACCACTGAGGATCTTGCCAAGAAACTGTCGGAAAACGGAGGGTAAATGCAGCGCTACCGGGCGAGGTCTGGTCCATTTGAATATGTCTTAAGATTCTCTCACGAAGAGATCGATCAAATGTGCTTGGAAGCCCTGGAAAAAGCTGGCTGTCTTCCAAAAACGCCCGAACCCATCCGCATCGACCGCTTCATCGAAAAGCAATTCACGGCGAATATCCTCTATGAGGATCTCGACCCTGGAGTTCTTGGCTACACCGCCTTTCAAAAGGATGGATCCATAAGCGCGGTCGGGGTTTCTTCCTGGCTCGATGATGGCGGTGGAGCAACCGAGCGCCGATTGCGCAGCACATTGGCACATGAGGGTGGCCACTGCCTTTTACATCCAAGCATCTTCATGCAGACCGAAGGCGAGGTTCATTTTGCCACCTCCAGCAGCATCAACGTGTCGCTCAAGGACCGCCGGATTCTGTGCAGAGACAACGATGTTGATCCCGCAGCAGCAAAGCAACCGACCAAAGCCTATGATGGTCGCTGGTGGGAATGGCAGGCCAATCGCGCTATTGGCGGATTCCTTCTTCCAAAGCAACTTGTCTTGACCGCGCTCGAACCCATGCTCACACGAGCCATGGTTACCGGCAGCCCATCATTGCCAGAATCAGCCCGAGACCCAGCCAGCCGCAACTTGGCCGAAACCTTCAAGGTTAATCCAGTAGTTGCTAGAATTCGCCTTTCAGAAATGTTCCCCATTCTAAGCGGACGACAAATGGAGTTTTAGGTTAGTTTCTCAAAGACTCAACCTCTTGATACAACTGGGCTTATAGAAAAGCCTGGATTCTGTACTATTTTCCTCTTGCACTGTAAGCATACATCGCTTACAGTGCCTGCATCGAGCCAGAATAAATCTGGCAGATGCAGCGGCGACCCCGTCCTAATGGATGATGGCCGCGCAGCTGAACATACGCTAACACCATAATCAAGGAGGTCAAGATGACCAACGAACCAGAGAAAAAACCAGACAGTAAACCGGACGACAACCCAGGTGGCCCCATCGTCGAGGTCACCAATCTCAACACCAACGACAGCGTGAAATTCCACGCCAAGTGGGAAGAGACGCTTCAACAGGTGTGGACCACCGCCTACACCGAGCTCAAGGAAAGCCCGAAACCAGGCGACGAACTCCTGTGTGAAGGCGGTGCCTCACTGATGGGGTATCTCAACCTGACGCTGGCTCAGCTGAGAGACCAGAAAGTCTGCCAGAATCGGAAGTACCAGATTCGTCGGGCAACTGGAGGAGCGTAATGGCCCAAGCAGGAACAGCCCCAGTCCTGGCAACACCGAGCGACGCCATCGCCGCCTTCGAGCGTGATTTGCCCAAAGCACTAAAGGGTCGCACGCTGGAGGAAGCGGGATGGCGTCGTCTCGATGGCATAACGTTGCTTGTGCCGTTGCAAGGCCAACAGGCAAACGGCACGGTCGACGATTACCTGCTTCGGTTAGGATTTGCCTGCTATCCCGACTGGCCTCCCAGCGCCATCTTCGTAAATACGCAGACTCTGAGTTATGACCCAGCCAAAGACAAATGCTGGCTGCCGCATCTAGACGGATGCAATGAAATAGCCATCCACCAAAATTATAACAATCAAGGCCAGCTGGTTTGTTGCTCACTCACGTTGGAGTTTTATGCCGTGAAGCACGGTGTTCAACCCGAACACGTCTGGAACCCTCAAATGCACAATTTTTCGGCCACAATCAACCAGATCAATTGGGCGTTGAAATCACAATTTTACAAAGGCCGACAGGATGTTCTCCCTCTCCGATGATGAAGATTCGTTCGAGTGGCGACGCAAGCCCACCGAACCATACATCAGGCCCCGGGCAGTGCTCTGGCTGCCAGGACAGGCATTGGAATTCACGATTTTAATTCTGCGTCAGTATCGACAACTGGAGGCGGCGTGTTTTTGGTATGGCGTTCGTGATAGAGCCGAAAATGGCTTGGTCAAGGCTGTAATTGCGCCATTTCAAATCAACCGACGGGGAAACTATCACATCCCGAGCGAGAGCGTCTCGGCCGTGTCGGCTGCCACACGTCCAGACGGCTTGGTATGTTTATCCCAAGTGCATTCTCACCCAGGTTCCCTCGTGGAGCATTCGTCGTATGACGATGACAACGCAAGCAGTCAAACGATTCTGTCGGTGGTGATACCGACCTACGGCCGGTGGCACGGTCGCTGGCCCAAGGGAGTCGGGGTGCACGAATGCCAAAACGCCTACTGGCATCAACTCTCCGACATTGACGCCGCACAGAGGGTCCAGCTTAGCCCCAAACCAGATCCTGTAACCCTCATTGACCTCCGAAAGTGAATATCGAAGAAGCAATGAAGTTGGGCAACAGGCACCTCACGGGAAACGATAAGTTCGAGATCGAAACTTCGGGTGCCCGGTCGCGCCGCGTGTGCATCACCGCTTCGCCTTCGGTTGCTGCAACGCATGCCGGGCAACACTGCCTATGGATGCTGACCAATCTCCTTGCCCGACAGTTTGGCGTCATCACCACTCTCCAAATCAACGTTCCACTGGTTCCAGCCATTCGCGCGGCAATCTTATTTGGAACGGGCGAGACGCTACAAGACGCGCTCGTCAGCACTGCAAAACTCGTCGCTGGGGACGCTATGGACATTGTGGAGGGTAACCAGCAGACGGCACACGCTGATGCCGAAGCTGGGGTTGGGCGTTTCCAACAGCAGGCACCATTCTCGGTTGCAGTCCTGGCCGATGGGTGGCGCGTTTTAGCGGGCAAACCCGGCGTGATTCCGGACTTTGTTCCCACAAGTAAAAAACCATTGGGGCCATATTTCGCTGCTTGCCTGGCTGCCGGAGAAATATTCAAGCAGTTGGCCGGTTTAAAACCGGGACGCGGACGACCCATCGAATATTTGGCATTTTCATTATGGGACTACCAGAAATGCGATTCCTGGGAGGCTGCGGAACCAGGTTTGTGGCCTGAAGGAATCCTGCTGCCCCCCTTTTACCTTGTGGGCGCCGGCGCTGTTGGTCAGGCAGCTATTGCGTGCCTTGCAGCATGTCCGGGCATCGGGGGATATGTGACGATCATCGATGACGACGCAGTTGACGCAACGAATCGCAACCGGTATGCCCTGGCCCACTCGGGCAACCTCGGCGTCAACAAGGCGCTTATTGCGGTCAATGCCGTGACTCGCAACAATTTTCTTGCTCTGGCCTACCCAGGACGGTGGGAAGCCTATGTGCAGGGTCTAAATCGGCCAGAACAGCGCGACGATGTGCTGGCGCTCGAGCAGCACTGGAAGTTCCAGCGCGTGTTGTCCTGCGTGGACAAGAATGGGCCCAGGCACAGCATCCAAAACGTCTGGCCGGAAATTATTCTTGGTGGCAGCACGTTCGAATGTGGCGTACTGGTTCAGGCGTACGACCTCAGGACGGAAGGAGAGTGCCTCAAGTGTTCCAATCCAATTGAGCAAGACGGCAGAACCATCGAGGGAGAAACTGCACTCTGGAAACAAATGACGCCCGGGCAGCGACGCCAACTTGCAGAACAAAAGGGCCTGAACCTACAGGCGATTGAGGACCACCTTAACCACCCTGAATGCGGCCAGCTAGGCCAACAGGAAATCGCCAAGTTCGTGCTGGATCCTCGTCAGGATTGGTCGGTTGGGTTCGTGTCGGTCGCGGCCGGAGTTCTTCTTGCCGCAAAGTTGGTTCAGTGGGAAATCGCGGGCGTGGATGCAGCCTTCCCGCCGGCGAGAGGGCAAGCGCTGCGTTTCAGTTTTCTCAACCCGGGGCCTGCGATATCGAGGCATCTGCATAAAGAGACCTGTGTTTGCTCGGGAAAGGGAAGGAGATCGTACCAGCGGCTGTGGAGCCAATGAACTGTATCTTTGAAAGTTGGTCTGATATTTTTGCCCGGTAGGATTTGATCGCCTCGCAATTGTGATCGTTCCGCCAAAAGAATTTTTTCAGTTTTGTGCAAAGCATGTGAGTCTTTTACGCGAACTCGAGCTGCGCGCCAGTGGTACGGATCTATCGGGCGCTGAAATCAATCACATTGTAAAGGTCCATGCTTCAGATGCAGAAGAGCAGCCCACATTCATCGCCGAGCGGCTGAAGGAGCTTCGGATACTCATCCCTTCGGATCAGTCAGCGCAATACTTCCTGATGGCTGAGCCGGTTCGGGCGATTCTGAGGTACTTGCTTGAAGAAGCAAAGCCCGTTTCGTCGGAAATAGTACAGAGCTATGTAAACAAGCTCCAGAAACTTGCCCGGAATTTGAGAGATGCGATGGCTGCCGAGAATTCCACCTTGGCGGAATTGGCACTGACGGACATCACTCAGCTCTTGCGAAACCTCCACGACGCCCTTTCTGCGACTCACGTGAGCGTTCTCGCCGAGGTCGCGCGTTTCAAAACCGACAAGAGGCCGTCCTCAATTCGTGAAAAATACCAACGAATCATTTGGTGGATGCAGCAGTACATCGCTCCGATGATAGACATCATCCGGATTGATGCTGCCATGCAGGCCACATTCACGGAATTGGAATCGATTCTGGAGACTGCCACCACCGACGCACTACTTGTTTCGATTGACGCGGCCGAGCGCAACTTGCGTCTGGTCCGGCTCACCAGGCGCCACGCCCTCAACGTCTTTGATCAATCCGAGAAGGAAATCTCGCCTCTATATCGCTCATTGGCCCGCTCCAGCAATCTCGCGGCGGGCGCTGCATGGGCACTGGATCTTCTTCGTCTTGGCCCCTTCGACCAATGGGCCCAAACAACAGTGGTTGGTGTTTTCAGCCTCCGCAAACAGGAGGCGTTCAGCGACCGAGCAATTAGCGGTGCGGTTGAGCGAATATTGCACAACCCGCCTGCGCCACCCCCATCGATCAATTTGGAACGCGGCTCCCGCAAGCCGGCGGCCCTCGAATACCGTCGTTGGCTGAATGCGCTTCCAGATCAGACAATCGAGGCCTTACCCATCGACGACCTACTCATGTGGTTGACGATCCAATATCCGGAACTCGAAACGGCGCACATTCTGAAGGGATTCTCCACGCTATTTTTGGACAGGCGTTTCCAGGCCTGCTTCAGTGCGGACCGTCCAATTCAAACCTATGAAACGCGCCAGCACTTTATTCGCGCACACCCAGTTCAACTGAGGGGCAGAAATTGAACTATCCACCGCATCTCGCTGAGATATTCGAAAAGCTAAGGAACGGGTATCACATTTCTCCGGAGGACGACGCGATCTATCCAGCGCTCCACGGCAAGCCAGAAGATTACGTGGAATATTTTTCCGGTATCGGATTGTGTTTGGAGAAGCACAAGTACGATTTTTATTATTTCGAACCGGAGGATGAGGATAGAAATTCCCCGCGCCTTGCGAAAATCGCGGTGTTCTCGTTCATCTTGATCGACCACATCGCCAATCGTGGGCTTCCCGTGGAACCAACGATCTTCAGCGATAGCTTTACGCTCAGGGGCCTGCCGCATTTCGGCTTGGACAGCTATCGAGCGCGGCTTGAGCAGGTTGGAATTATTGACCATGCTGGCCTGCGGGACGTTGTTAACGCCCTAAAAAATGTCGGCTGGGCGAAATGGCTGAGCGATGACGAGTTCCAGTTTTTGCGCCCTTTTCACCGCATGCTGGACAAGTGCCTCGAACTCGCCAAGCAAGCCGGCGAAAGCGTTGACGAAGGGCCTGCGGGCAGCCAAGAGACCGCCGAGCAGCCTAAAGGGGAAAGTGAATCTCGTGCGTAACGGCCCCGCCAAAATCATACTGATAAACGCTGGCAAATATGATTACGCCGAGGTGTCGCTCGACGGTGCCATCCAAATCGTCGGTGACAACAACTGGGGGAAGACCACCTTGATCAATACCCTTCAGTTCCTGTACTTCGATGAAAGAGCGAAATTCGGTTTGGGGGCGTATAGTCCCGACGAAACCCTCGAATACTATTTTCCCAGCGAACATAGTTATGTGCTGTTCGAGTGCCGAACACTCCGCGGCCAAGCTGTAATCGGCTGGCGTGGTTCAAGCAAAACCTCCGCTGCCGATCCTGAGCGGTTTTGTTATCTCGGCCCATTTCAGCAGGAGGATTTCTTCGACGAGAACAGCCGAATACGCAAACCGAGGGAGATCAGCGCCCTGCTGGCTGCAAGGGAGTTCCAACTGCTGACAAACCCTGCAGACCATCGCGCGATTCTGCTATCGAGTGCCGGCCAGCGCCACAATGGCCTCGGCATCGTGGCCCTGAATAATGGTGAAAGGTATTCAGATTTTCGTGAGACCTTCAGGAATTTATTGAACCTGACACACATCAAACAGGAGCAAATGCGTGAACGGTTGCTGATGCTCGCCGGCCTGCCCACAGACTACGTAGCAATCGATGCGCGTCGGGTGTTGGGAGAGGATTACGATGACCTCATAGGCGAACGCGATACGATCAAAAAATTTCAAGAACATCAGGAGGCGGTGCGCCGGGTCATTACATTGTTCAACGGTCGACAGGTGGTGTGGGCACAGCTCAATTATCGCTGGGAGGACCTGAAGTCGCGGAAAAAGAAATTCGATGAGATCCACGAGGGTGAAACGCGCGCTTTCTCGGAGAAGATCACAAAGGCTAAGGAGGCGGTCGCCACGACCAAGAATTCACTTGCGTTGAAGCGCGGGGAAAAGGAAGGGCTGCTTGAGCAAAAAGCGCCGATTGATGCTGATTTGAAGAAATTGGAGGCTACCAAGAAAAACTACGCAGGCTTTCCGACGCAACTCGAGCAATCAGCCCTTGAGAACCTTGACCGTCAACTGAACAATCTTCTCAATCGCCAGCAAGAAGCATCGGCAGAGACGCCCGACTCTGTTCGTGAGCTGCTTGACGCAACTGAGAACAGAGTATCAGCGGTGGCCAACTCGATTCAGCACTTCAGCCGCCTGGCAATCACGGCATTAAGGGAACACTTTTCCGACGAGCAGATTTCCCAACTTTTCCAGCTTCTCAATCCAGATTTGCTTGGGCTACCGACCGGCCGCGGCAGCATTACAATGACGAGTCCGGAAAAAGTGGTGAGAATTTGCGCCAAATCGCAGCACGGATCACAGACGGAGTGTACCAGGACGATTCCATTACCGTGCAATTTGGACCGTCAGCAGATTTGCTCGCCAAATTCCAGAACGTGGAAACGCTGGAGAAGGAGTTGGACCGCGAGAAAAAGAACGTAGAGCGCCTGAGGGCACTGCTGGAAGCTGTTACACAGAGGGAAACCATTGCAAAAATAGTGCACGACCTAAAGGCCAAGAAAGCGGCACAAGTTGAGAAGCTGGCGGCATATAATCAATACGTTGTCGCGTCCGCCCAAGAATCGGAATGGCGGAAGTCAGTCGAAACTCTGGGTGCGGCGATTCAAGCTGCCCAAACTGAAATCGACGGTTTGGATGCCAACTTGGAAACCACGCGTGGGGAACTCTTAACCTTAAATGGCCGGAAGGCTTCCACTGAATCCCAGTACGCGGCAGTCTTGAAACGATACGAGGAATGCCACGGCAAAATAGCCATTTTCAATGTTGCGCCGCGGGCGGACGCCGAAATTCCGGAGGATTTTGACAGTGCAGTTTCCTTTTATCTCAACGAGTTCCAGCGGCAATTGGATCTAACCCGCGATTTTCAATCCGCCTTTTCCGGGCTGGGGGTTTTTGCCGATCGCTACAAGAGCAACGACGAGATCAAAATGATTCGGGATTTGGAACAGGAATTGGATGCGTTGCCGAAACGAGAGGAGGCGCTGGAATTGCGGTGGAAAGGGCATATCCACGGGCTGAAGGGACGTTTTCAGGAGGTTCTAAACGACCTTCGCCTGGTGGAAAACGCAAAGAATAAACTCAACGGTGAGTTCGCGCGGGTTTCCATCTCGGACCTTAAAGCCGTCAAACTCACGGTGGAGCGCCAGGCGGACGAGGTTTCACTGATCGAGCGGTTGGCGAGCCTGGATGAATTGAAGCTCATGGGTGACACCGCGCCATTGGACAAGATTGTCGAGCGGGTCCGCCGCAAGATGAGCCAGAATCCCGTGACTCACATCGCGGATTTATTTGCCCTTGGCGTCACAGTCACCCGGGCGGACGGAACTGTAAAGAAGCACCCGGATATTCACCAGGTTGAATCTGATGGCACGACGGTCACAATCAAGGTGCTGTTTAATCTCCTCGTTCTGAAGAGCCTGCTGCATAAAGAGGATGTGGCGGTGCCGTTCTTTCTGGACGAGATAGAAAGACTGGATACTGCAAATCGCGGGGCAATCATTCGAACCGCCAAGGAACTTGGATTTATTGCCATCACCGCGGCCCCGAGTGCGGTCGGCGAAGTGGATTCCTGCTATTTCCTGGAACCGGACGAGCGCGGGCGCATAGCGCTGACAGACGCCCAGAAACTGAGCCTAAAGTCCAAACCCGAACCGAGAGTGCGTGAATCCTAACCTTCGTTCAAAATGTCGTCGCCTCTTGGAAACAGGGGGGTTGCCCCGTTCGCAATGTGGGGTGGGGTTGATCCGATGCATTAAACCGCTCTTTGATGCGGGTGTCGTTCGGTGGGAGAAATCGGCGGCAGGCCAGAAGTTGAACGTTTTGAATCGGGCGGCCTACGACAGCTGGTTTACCCAACACTTCCCGGGAACAATGATTTCGCGCGACTTCGAATCGAGCCGTATTCAGGGGATCGCACATTTTCGGGATTCCAAAGCCGTGCGGAGCAATTTGCCCGTGATTGTCTGTGTTCGCAGCACCCAGGACGGAGGGTTGCTACAAAATAATCTGCCCGTGGAAACGACCGGGCCCACGGCCGAACATGGTTTGTTTGCGTTCCTGTTGGCCAACCCTACCACTTATTCTCTGAAGGGCACCTGCGTGCTGATTGAGAATCTTGCAGTGTTTCGACTGTTTGAACGCTTGAATTTGGACGTGCATCTCGCCATCTGGACCAGCGGAGTAAGTTCCAACCGGTTTCTCGATTGGCTCGTTTTGAACGTTCAGCAAGGCCAACGCTTTATGCATCTGCCAGACTACGATCCAGTCGGAATGGTGCAATTCCTAAGGTACCAACGACGTTTGGGCGAAGCGGTCAGCCTCCATTTGCCCATCAACATGCCGTTTCTTTTCAAGAAGTATTCGAAAGCGCCGTTGCTCCTAAAACGTAAGAGTCAGCGGATGCTCCTTCGGCTTCGTAAAGCACAGCATCCTGATGTGCAGCGGGTGCTGGCCCTGATGGATGAACATAATGGCGGATTGGAACATGAGGCACTTTTCATAACCGAAGACGCTTCAAACGTGACCATTCACCCACCAAACTCAACGCCGTTCGCAGGCCAGCATTATCTAAGAAAAAACCGATTAATAAGGTAAGTGACGCAGACCCAATCGCAGGACATGGTTACGAAATGTCGGAGTGTTTGCCTTCGCTCCTAGCGACTTCGAACTGCTGCCTTCAAAGCTGTTTTTTCCTGCTGGCTGGGTGCGGAAATGGTGCTGTGTCCCAGGACCGATGCCACACACGAAAAGTTTTGGCTTAACCTGAGCATGCCACACAAAGTGGACGCATTTGCCAGGTTGTAGTGGGAGGACCAACTGTGGCAGGCATTTCACCCCGCATCGCCCAGGTTTCCGGGAAACTCGAGAGGTTTCGTCTCAAGCGGAGGTGATAAAAAGGCAACGACTCTGGTTTTGTTGCCTTGGCTATCGAGATGCGAAGGGGTTAAAGCCGAGATAGCGCACGATTTGCGGGTGGTAAGGAGCAGTGGGGAATACTTTGTCGCGCTCCCAGCGGCTCAATGTTACTTTGCTAACTGCGAGGCTCTGAGCAGCTTCGGATTGGAAGATTCTCAGCTGGAGCCGTCGCCTACGGAGATGGCCGCCAATGGTGCCTGGACTCTTGGGAACCTGAATTCCGCGGTTGTGTGATGGCAGATATTTGCTCCGTCGAATGTGCACAATGCGATCATAATAAGGCAACGTCGCGCACGCCGGACGGCAAAATGCCCGGAGAATCGCGCAGCACACCACGCGAGATACAAAATTATCTCGGCCGGGTCTCCGGCCCGTTGCTCGACCGGATCGATCTGCATATCGAAGTCCCACCGGTCAAATTCCGCGAAATCACGAGCGAAAAAACGGGCGAGCCATCGGCACAGATCCGTGAGCGTGTCATTGCCGCGCGCAACCGGCAACAAAAGCGATTCGAAGCCAAACCGAAGATCACCTGCAACGCGCGCATGGGCAGCCGTGAGTTGAAAACATACTGCGCGTTGGATGCTCCCACGATGGAGTTGCTCAAATTCGCCATGACAGATCTGAATTTGAGTGCCCGAGCATATGACCGCATCTTGAAAGTCGCCCGCACGATCGCTGATTTGGCTGGCTCCGAAAACATCCTCAGCGACCATATATCAGAAGCCATCCAGTATCGTTCCTTGGATCGGCAGCTATGGACTTGAGGATCAAAGCAGAGAACTCAACTCCGGAGGGACGCTTTGTTCTGCCCTGGACACTTGAATGACGGGTGATGCAGTCTTTTCGGGTTGGTGGGCTTGCGTAGCCACTTCAAGGCACACCCCTAATTTGGAGCAGGGACTGGAAAACTTGCCATGCCTTGATCAGTTGAATTTCGGAGAGCAAACGTTGATCAAGCTCCAACGATCTGAAGGCCTGCGCATGGATGTATATGAGTTCAAGGCCATTCGGAGGTGAAAAAAAGATTCTGAGGAATAGTTTGCTATTTTCCGAAAGCCGGGGCAAAGTGCAGCCGTTCGTTAGATAGCTTGTCAGTTTCAATTTCTGGTAAATCCTCAAGTGAACTCAGTTCGTTGATGGTTCGAAACCCGATTGTCGGGAACGGTTTGGAGCGGAGGTTCGTCTTATAGAACATCAATAACATGAGTAATATTAACAAATTGTTCGTTGGAAATCTTTCCTTCAACACAACCGAAAACGATCTTCAGGACATGTTTGCCGCTCACGGCACTGTCCTCGAGACCAACTTGATGATGGACCGCGAAACTGGGCGTCCGCGTGGCTTTGGCTTTATCACCATGAGCGGCCCGGAAGAGGCAGAAGCCGCAATCCAGGCGCTCAATGGCAAAAGCATTGATGGCCGAGCGCTGACCGTGAATATCGCCAAACCCCGTGAAGAGCGCACTGGCAGCGGCCGCGGTTTTGGTGGTGGTGGCGGCAATCGCGAACATAGCGGCGCGCGTAATCGCTACTAATCGCTAGTAAGCCATCGCAGTTTCAGGAGCGAGGTGTGGGTAATCCCGCCTCGCTCTTTTCTTTTCTCTTAGGGCTCGCGCGCTTCGCCCCCACCAGGGAGCCAGAATCATTTTTAGCGGTTGCTCAACGATAAGACTTCGTAAAGCGTGATCTCCTGTTCTAAAAATCCAGATTCTAGGCCTCAGGCTTTACGTTGTTTAGCGGCTTCGAGCGTTTGTGGGTGTCGAACCAATCAAAAACATCTTTGAACGTCGGAACGACCACACCGCCGTGGCTGCCGCCCGGAACCTCGATATATTTAATTTCAGCTCCAGCTTTTTTCGCTGCAGCCACCATTTCCCGGCTCCGAATGACGGGCACGGTGCGGTCATCGTCGCCATGCACGACGAGCATCGGGACGCGTGTAGCCTTAGGGACATCAAGGATGTTTCCACCGCCGGATATGGGTGCCGCTGCGGCAAAGATATCGGGATGATTGATGGCAACGGACCATGTTCCATATCCGCCCATCGAGTGCCCGCTCATATAAACTCGGTCCGAATCGATCCGATAGGTCCGTTGTATTTCAGTCATGACATCCAAAACGTCCTGCTCCGCGCTGCCAGTGTACATGGAAGCGGAGTCTCTGCCCTTCGGGCATGCTAAAATGTAACCGCGCTGTTGCGCTTCCTTTTTTATGGCTCCACTGGCATAACCATCAAAGTAGCTATCCTCGTTGCCGCCCATGCCATGAAGCAAAATAACAAGCGGATAAGCCTTGGAACTATCGTAATTGGTGGGAACGAACACCCGATAAGGTTGGTACGTGTTGTCCACCGTGGAGTGGTACGCTTTCTTGAAGTCCCCTCGGCGATGCGAAAATGGGTCTTGCCCTGCCTCCACAGAGTCCATTATTTCGGCCGCAGTTTTAAGGGCAGCATTAAAATTAAGGCGATCAAAAGTGATTTCACCGGCGTTCGCCAGGTCAACGAGCCGGGCCTGATATTCGCTGCATGCCAGCGCCGACAGCAACGGCTCGCTCTTTGTGGATTCTAGGTTCGCCTCGATTTTGGCCGCGCGTGCCTTTGCCGCGTCAGCCCTGGTGGCAAGTCCGCGTTCAATACGCACGGTGGTTGATTTGGCAATCGGTTCCCCTTCCCCGAACCGCAGGCGGATTTCGAGCCGGTAATTGCCATCTGGCAGCTCAGGGACCGTGGACGCGACGGTATATAGTTTTGGTGAGAACTGGTTAGGGACGTTACTGTCGAGTTCCTGCAACACACGGAGCGGCTCGTCTTTTTCATCAGCTCGCGTCGCAAATAATGCGACTCGGAGTTTTGCTTTTCCATCCGGCTTTTCATCAAGCTCGAATAATTGGCCAACCCGCACTTCGAGTGATTGAGAGGGTTCAAGTATCATCTTATCCAGTTTGAGCGTCAGGGCGGCATTGAGCGCTCGGCAGTCCATTTTTGTCCGCGCATCAGAGCTATGCCCTGGTAAAGATGCTTGAGAGCGGCGCTGTACTGTTTCGCGGCGCGCTCCTCAATGGCTAATTTCTCAAGACGATCTGCCTCGGCCTTCGCTTCGTCGTTCAAATGCGCGCTATTTCTTAAGGTGCGGTAGCCCACCCACACACGAAGCGCTTGTCCGGAATCCTGAGCAAACAAAAGAGAATTGTTTGCAACGAACGCAAGCAAAGCGGCCAGAAGCACACGGAAGCCACAGCGGATTGAAATAGATGAGCTCATTGGGTTGGGTTATCGAGGCTAAACCACATTAGTATTATCGCAAATCTGCCAATTTTTGATCCTATCGAAGTTGACAGGATACAGTTGACAAGTGGATTGATGCAATCTAATTCTACTGACTGTTCGGTAGGTTTTTTGGGTTGCCTGCCGGCTCAATTGAATGCCTGCGCCAATCAAAACTGAATTCAGTGCGGACCAAAACGAAGAGCAGGCTCGCCTCCTCGACATCTACTACAAGGCTGCGAAAGTTTTCCATGAACAGGGCTATGAGGCAACGTCCATGAGCGATATCGCCGATGCCCTGCGGATGACCAAGGCGGGGATCTATTATTATATCAAGAGCAAGGAAGACCTTCTCTTCGGAATCATCAACCACGGATTGGACTGGCTGGATAAGGAGGTTATCGAGCCGGCGCGGGCACTCACCGATGCTGAAGAAAGATTGCGCTGGATCATCCGCCATCACGGCCAGGGTCTGTTGAAGGGCTCAAAAGTGATTCCGCTCCTGACCGAGGAGGTTTCATCCCTTACTCCGAAACATCGGCAGCACGTCATGAACCGCAAGCGCCGCTACTTTGAGTTTGTGCGCGATACTCTCGAAGATTTGAAAGCCCAGGGTAAATTACGCGCCGTGGATACAACCGTGGGGGCCTTCGGACTATTCGGAATGATTTTGTGGCTGCCGCGGTGGTACCAGCCCGGTGGCCGGATGACTGCCGCTGAAACAATGGATCACCTGTTGAATTTATACTTGAGCGGAGTCATGGAACCTGGAGCGACTCGTTCCCCCTCAGCGCGAAAAAAGCACCTGGTCCGCAAAGGATCGAACTCTGAGTCCTTCTCACAACCATGAATATTCTCGTTTGTCTGAAGCAAATCCTCGACCCCGAAATTCCCGCCAGGGATTTCAAGATCGATGGGGAACGGCTGGAAGCACAGCGGGGGTCAGCCGGTTTGGTAATGAATATTTTTTGCGCCAATGCGCTCGAAACGGCATTGCAATGCCGCGAGCGTCACGGTGGTAAAATCACTGCGATCTCGTTTGGCGATACGGCCGAGGAGGTCCTGCGCAAGGCGCTCGCGCTACGGGTGGACCAGGCAGTCTTGATCACCCGGAGTAGCCCGCATCGCGCCGAACCGATGGAGGTTGCGCGCGTGCTGGCAGCATCTGCCCGTAAACTTGGCAGTTTTGATTTAATTCTTACAGGGCGTGAAGCTGGCGATTGGGGTGACGGGCAAACAGGCGGTTTACTCGCGGAAGAACTTGGATGGCCTTGTGTTTCCTTTGCGGAACACGTTGCTCAAAGCGCCTCAAAACCGAATGCTCTGGAAATACGCCGGCAAACTGATAATGGAATCGAGGTCCTCGAAGCGATTTCCCCATTGGTTGTTACAGTAACGAATCACGAACACAACGTGCCCCGCATCGCCAAAACACGAGATGTCATGATGGCGTTCCGCCAGCCGCTGACACGCTGGACTTTAGCCGAGCTTGGTCTGGAAGTGACCGCGGCAGGAAATCAAGGCGCTGAAATCATCGGTTTGACCATTCCAAATAAGGAAGCTCATTGCGAGTTTATCGCCGGGGAAACGCTCGAAGAACGTGTAACGGTTTTCGCTCAACGGATCCTGACGGTGTTAAGGTCAGCTTGAATACTATGCCCAACATCATTAGTTGCCTCTTCGCCTGGACCGGTTTGGATCGGGCCGCCGCTGGCGTGCTCGGCGCGGGTCAAACACTGGCCAAACAGGCGGGAGGAAAACACTGCCTCTTGTTGTTGGGAGCAGCGTCCGAAAGCTTGCTGGCGGAACTGTCGCACCTCGCGGATTCAATTCATCGCGCGGATCACCCTTTGCTCTCGGAGTATCATAGCGAAATAACTTTAACCGCTCTAACCCAGGCGTGCCGGGCGCTTCAGCCTGCTGCAGTTCTGCTGGGCAACGACACGTACTCTCAGGAGCTGGCTCCGCGGCTGGCCCATCGTTTGAAGGGAAGCGCGGGCGGCGATGCGCTGAGCCTTCAGCTAAAAGACGGGGCCATCGCAGTCACTCGCCCGGTGTACGGCGGGAAGGCTCAGGCGATCATTGCCTTGCGCCGCGCTCCAGCGGTGATTTGGATCCGAGCCCGAGCTCAACAGCCCGCGCAGCCGCAGGAATCTGCCGCGGAGATTCTTCCGGTCGCGCTGGCTTTGGAACCGGATGAACGGATCAAAATGATTTCCCTGCGAACCGAAAGCAAAACAGGGGAACTGCGCCTGGAGGATGCTCGATTTATCGTATCTGGCGGCCGTGGTTTAGGCGGTCCTGAACCGTTCAAGCAACTTCAAGAGCTGGCTCGCGCAATGGGCGCCCAGATGGCTGCCTCGCGCGCCGCCTGTGATGCAGGCTGGGTGCCGTCCACCTGGCAAGTCGGTCAAACGGGCAAGAAGGTTGCGCCTGAACTTTACCTGGCGATTGCTCTATCAGGCGCGAGCCAGCATCTGATGGGAATCGCCGATGCAAAAATCATCGCAGCCATAAACACCGACAAAGACGCGCCGATATTTAGCCATTGCCGCTTTGGCTTGGTGGAGGATTACCGCAAGGTGGTAGGACTGCTTCAACAAAAGCTCTCTCAGGCGAGCGCATGAACCAGGCGGAAGCAACACGCACAGTTTATTGGAACATCACCCATATCTGGGTGATGTATGCGTTATTGGCGCCAACCATTTTGATTGCGGGTTACGGCGTCTTCCGGCGCGTGAAACTCTGGCGTCGGGGCCAGCCCGAGCAACGATTTGACCAACCCTGGGTGAGGCTCAAAATGGTGTTCCACCATGCGTTGTTGCAGCGGGCCACGCGCCGCGAACGTTACGCAGGAATTTTTCATACTCTGTTGTTTTGGGGAATGATCATTTTAACGGCGGCAACCACCGTGGTCTTCATTGATGAGGATCTGTCGATTCGGATCATGCGCGGGCAGTTTTATCTCTGGTTCCAATCGCTCACTGTGGATCTGTTCGGTCTTGGGGCGATGATCGGAGTTGGATTGGCGGCCTATCGTCGTCTGTTCCTGAAACCTAAACAACTGGTCTATACCACGGAAGCCACACTGCTTCTGGTATTGTTTTTTATTATTTTAGCAACAGGGTTTCTGCTCGAGGGCTGGCGAATTGCAGCCACCCACGATGCGTGGGGAAAGTGGTCGCCGGTCGGTTACGCGGTGGCAATGATTTCCCGGCCAATGATGAGTGAGGCCGCGATGCGGGGAGCCCATCAGGCGGGCTGGTGGTTCCATCTTGCCCTCGTGTTCGGTCTGCTGGCCTGGGCGCCGTACACTAAAATGGCTCATGCCTTTACGGCGGTCCTCAACTTATACATGATGCCGATTGGGCCGCGCGGGGCCGTGCTCAAGCCTCTTGATTTTGAAAAATCCGACACTGCCCTGGGCGTAAACTCACTCGATGCTTTCACCTGGAAGGATCTGCTGGACTTCGATGCATGCACTGAGTGCGGACGTTGCACTTCGGCTTGTCCCGCCAACGCGGTTGGCAAACCGCTTTCACCGCGGGACATTATCTTAGACCTGCAACGCCTCTCACACTCCCGAACCGACTTCACCGAGCCAATCATTTCAGCCACGCCCGCGCTGTCTATCGATTCATTGTGGGCCTGCACGACCTGCGCAGCGTGCATGGAAGCTTGTCCAGTGGGCATTTCACAGATGCCAAAAATCGTCGACATGCGCCGCTATCTCACGATGGAAAAGGCCGAACTTCCTGAAACCATGCAAGGGGCGGTTGCGTCGATGGAAGCCCGCGGCCATCCCTTCGCTGGCTCCCAATTTTCGCGTCTGGATTGGACCAGGGGATTAACCGTTCCTCAACGTGCCGAAGTTCAAGACTGCGAAGTGCTCTTATGGGTGGGCTGCGGAGGGGCACTGATTGAACGCAACCAAAAGGTGATGCGCGCCCTCAGCCAATTGCTCGAAAAGGCTGGGGTTAAATTTGCAATTCTCGGGCGCGAGGAAAAATGCACTGGCGATGTGGCGCGACGGCTCGGCCACGAATTCTTGTTTCAAAGTTTGGCAAAGGAAAATATCGCCACGCTCGATCGTTACCAGGTCAAAACGGTCGTCACCGCGTGCCCGCATTGTTTCAACACGTTCAAAAACGAATACCCACAACTGGGCGGCCATTTTGAAGTATTTCACCATACGGAGTTTCTGGAACGACTCGTCGCTGAGGGGAAATTGAGCCCCCGGGCACAATCGGACGCCAAGGTTACTTTTCACGACCCATGCTATCTGGGACGTCACAATAACGTCTATGATGCGCCGCGGAAACTCACTGAGATTTCGGTGAAGTCCCCTACCCTCGAAATGGCTGCGACCCGGGAAAAAAGTTTTTGCTGCGGTGGAGGCGGCGGCTTGAGCTTCGTTGATGAATTGCCGAGTCAAAGGGTGAACCGCGCCAGAGCGCAGCAAGCCGTGGACACGGGTGCTGACGTCGTGGCCGTTGGTTGCCCATTTTGCATGACGATGATGGAGGATGGCGTCAAAGCATGTCAGACTGGCCAGACGACCCAGCCCGCTAAAGTAATGGATGTGGCAGAACTTCTTTGGGAATCCGTGCGTGATTTGCAAACAGTGGATAAAAACAGCTAACAACTATGGACCTGACACTGACAGCGGAAGAATTGAAGTTCCGCGATACACTTCGAACCTGGCTAAAAAAGAACGTGCCGCCACCCTCGCAGCGAGGAACCGGCGCGGAGGACAAAAAGGCATACATCGAATATTTACGCGATTTCCAAGCCAAACTCTTTCAAGGTGGCTGGGCCGGGATTTCGTGGCCGACCGAATTCGGGGGGCGTGGCGCATCCTCGATGGAACAAGCCATTTTCCAGGAAGAATTGGCGCTAGCCGACGCTCCGGAACGGCTGGGAGTCATCGGGGAAGGATTGGTGGGGCCGACCATCATCGCGGTCGGCACACAGGCCCAGAAAGAGCGGTATCTCAAGCCGATGCTTACCGGCCAGGAGATTTGGTGCCAGGGATTTTCCGAGCCGAACGCCGGCAGCGATCTGGCCGCGGCAAATACCAAAGCGAGCCTGGATGGCAATGACTACGTGGTTAACGGCCAAAAAATATGGACCAGTTTCGCTCACATGGCGGATCAATGTTTGTTGGTTGTGCGAACTGATTCGAATGTTCCCAAGCACAAAGGTCTCACGTGCTTGCTGGTCGATATGAAGACCCCAGGGATCGAGGTGCGTCCACTGCGCATGATGTCAGGTGATGCGAGCTTCAACGAAATGTTTTTCACCAATGTTCGAGTCCCCGCCACGAACGTTCTTGGCAAGGTGAATGAAGGATGGGGTGTGGCTCTCACTGCGTTGGGCAACGAGCGCGTCGCGATCTCCATGGGACGCTACATGGTCATGAAACGAGAGTTGGAGCAGTTGTTACAGCGCGCGGGGGCAATGCAACGCAACGACCAGCCATTGACGAAGGATCCGCTCGTTCGTCAAAAGCTCGCTCAAGCCCAGGTGGAACTCGAGGTTTTTCGACTGAACACATTGCGCGCTGTCACGGCCCCTTCGAAAGGGGGCGCGCCCGGTCCCGAAGGCTCGCTCCTCAAAATCTGCTGGAGCGAAACCAACCAGCGAATGGTCCAGTACGCCCTCGACGTCCTGGGGCTTCAGGCACAGCGATGGGATTGGGATGAAGGACGCTGGGCATTCAACTATTTGCGTGCCCGAGCCAATAGCATCGAGGGCGGCACCAGTGAAATCCAACGCAACATCGTTGCCCAGCGCGTCCTTGGTCTGCCACGAAGCTACTAAATTAAGCCACGAAACTAAGATCATGAATTTTGAATTATCGAATCCGCAGCAGTTGTTGCGTGAAACAACCCGGTCGAGCCTCTCGAAAGCGTGTTCCAAAAAAAGTGTGCGGCACTTGATGGAAACAGATACGGCTTTCGATCCCGAGCTATGGCAGACAGTAACCGATCAGGGTTGGCTGGCGCTGCATTTGCCAGAAAATGTTGGCGGGTTGGGGCTGGGCCTGGTCGAGTTGGCAGTCATCGCCGAGGAGACTAGCCGCGCATGCATGCCCGGCCCATTTCTCCCGACCCTCTGGGCCGCCACGCTCCTGGCCGGAATAAACCAGCCTGGAAGCAGCTCTGAGTATTTGAACTCCATTATTGAAGGGAAACTCAAGGCCACCGTCGCACTGCTCGAATCTGGAACCGACTGGAACGCTGATAATGTTCAGCTCGCGCTGCAAAAAAACGGTGGTGGCTGGCAGCTAACCGGTCGAAAAACATTTGTCCTCGATGCTGCCGCGGCGGACCTGCTGTTGTGCGTGACCCAAAAAGGACAGGAATTGGCTCTTGTCGCCATTCCACGCGAGACACGTGGAATGATTTGCACCGCCTGCTCGATGCTCGATGCTACACGCAAATTATATGAAGTGGAGTTCAACAAGGTTTCGATCGATAACGGCCAGGTGCTGGCTACAGGCGAACCGGCGCGCGCGGCCCTCGAAAACTCGCTTCAAGTTGCCACGCTCGTCGTCTGCGCCGAGACAGTCGGAGCAATGCAATGGGTGCTGGAAACCACAGTGGAATACGCTAAAACCCGCAAGCAATTTGGACAGATCATCGGAACTTTTCAGGCAGTTCAACACCAATGCGCTGATATGTTGCTCCAGACTGAGAGCGCTCGCGCAGCGACGCGCTTTGCAGCCTGGGCGTTAACTGCGGGTGAGGCGGACGCCAGCAAAGCTGTCTCGATCGCAAAGGCATGCTGTTCTGACCTTGGCCACAAGGTATGCAATCACGGCGTGCAAGTGCACGGCGGTATTGGCTTTACCTGGGAGCATGACCTGCACCTTTACCTGAAGCGTGTCGCCTTATGTGAGTTTCTTTTTGGGGACGCGAACCAGCATCGCGAGAAAATCGCATGTGCGATTTTGGATTAAGGCTGATGAGACATAACCGACAATGCCTTCCAAGATGAGTGCGGAACTGCTGCCCTCAGAATCGAAATGAGCGTTCTTACCCTCGTCCGCCACGGACAAGCTTCGTTTTTTAACGCAAACTATGACGAGCTTTCAGCTTTGGGAGAGCAGCAGATGCGGTTGCTCGGAGAATACTGGGCGCACCGCGGGATCTCGTTCGACGAAATATTTACCGGTCCCAGAGTGCGGCAGCGGCATTCGGCTGAACTGGCAGTGGCGGCCTGCCGGAAGGAGGGTCAAACGTGCCCTGAACCAGTCCTGCTTGAAGCGCTCGATGAATATGATCTGAAAGGCCTAACCCGGACGTTGGCTCCGGCCCTGGCAAAACTGGACACCGATTTCGCTCAAAGAGTGGAGCGGCATCTGCGGAGCGATGGAGAGGAGCGCATTGGCAATTTTCAAGGAATGTTCGAGCCGCTCCTGCTTCACTGGCAAAGCCCGGCAGCCGCGCATATCGAAATGGAAACCTGGCCTGCGTTTCGAGGTCGTGTTCATCGGGCGATTCAGCAGCTTCAGGAACGAGATGTCAAAGGACGCCGCGTGGCCTGCTTCACCTCGGGAGGATTTATTGGCGGCGCAGCTCAGCTCGCCCTGGCTGCGCCCGACCGCACTGCTCTGGAGTTGCACTGGCGCTTGCGCAACGGGTCATTAACTGAATTTGCCTTCACTCGTGAAAGATTTAGCCTGGATACCTTTAACGCGGTGCCGCATTTGGACGATGCTGCGTTATTGACCTATCGATAATATCGGACCAGCCATTCGGCGACCAGTGAAGGTTTTGTAACATCTTTCACTTCTACAGTAATGGCCCAACAGATTTGAACTCCGCCCTGCACGTCCTCAACAGAAACTAAAGAACAACGGCCACGAATTTGAGAGCCTTCTGGAACAGGCGAGGGAAACCTTACCCGGTTGAGGCCATAATTAATTCCGTGCTTATATTCAACGTTCAATACCACTGCTTGTTTCACCAGGTAACTAAGTAAGGAGAGGGTGAGGAACCCATGAGCAATGGTTTTGCCCTGCGGCAGCTCCCTTTCGGCGCGCGCGTTATCGATATGGATCCATTGACGATCTTCCGTTACCTCGGCAAAAGCATTGATGCGCGCCTGATCAACCATGAACCAATCGGTTACACCGACCTCCTGCCCCGCCAGACCACGCAATTGATCGAGACCTTCAATGATTCTCTGAGCCATGATTTGGATATACACCGCTCACCGGCTTATTGAAACAACATAAAGCTGAGACGCTGAAAGGTTTGAATGGAGTTGAAGGTTCGCAAGCTGGTGCCGCCGCTTTGGGTTCGGAAAGGCTCGGAATAGTTCGAATCGGATTTTCATGGACCTGCAAAGGCGAGATGAATTCCAGCGCCGCTGCCCGACGGCTTGCCAGGACTTTGAACCATTTTTGCACCCTTCACCTGGGCACGTGCTTCGAGCCGAGGAGGGCTGGCGCTCCACCTCCGGGGAAGTTCTTTTTACCCGAACGAAAAAATGAGGATAATTATTTGTGTTTCTGTCGCATTTGTAGAGAATAGTTGCTTAACCATGAACCCCGCTCGCGGCACGCCTCATTCACTTGCTGGGACTCTTCTTTGCAAGGGGCGCGTGGTTTGCGTGGGATTACTTTTCTTGTTCCTCACTCCTGGGATACGCGGGGCTGAAGGCGAAAAGGCGACTAATAAGATCGCGCGAGCGGTCGAGAGCAAACCGCTGGCGGCGGTGCTTCCTCCTGAAAAATGGCAAAAGGTCGAGGATGCTGTGGACCACGCCTTAGCCTGGCTTGCGACACAGCAATCCCCGGATGGTTCTTTTGAGACCTTGCCCGTGGGGCAACCAGGAATCACGAGCCTTGCTACAATGGCTTTTCTGTCGCGTGGACATCAGCCTGGACATGGAATGTACGGACGAAAAATCGACCAGGCCATTGATTTCGTTTTGTCCTGTCAGATGTCCAATGGACTTATCTCTCTGCTGCCGCCAGGACCCGTGCATCAAGATAAACAACCGTCGCATACAGCGGTCTATAACCATGCGATCTCAGGTCTGATGCTGGGAGAAGCGTATGGTCAGATTAGCGGCCAGCGAGCAAAAATCGTGAAGCAGGCGATTGGACGCGCGCTTCAGTTCTCTCGTGAAATGCAGCTTCGACCCAAAAGGCCAATCGACAAAGGTGGATGGCGCTACATCCGGGTTTACGTCCGCTCGGGGGTTGACTCCGATCTTTCTGTGACGGGCTGGCAACTGATGTTTTTGCGCTCAGCGAAAAACGCCGAATTTGACGTGCCGCAAGCTCAAATGGATGAAGCCATCGCGTACGTGCGACGGCTGTGGGATCCAAACACCGGCAGTTTCAATTACGAGCTTTACGATGCAATTGGCCCACGAAACAGCCGAGGCATGACGGGCGCCGGTGTTCTGTCTTTGTCGATGGCTGGACAACATCAAACGCCGATTGCGCTAGCCGCCGGCGATTGGCTCCTGGCACATCCTTTCAAGAGATTTGGGGAGTTGCCTACCGTTCGTGACCGGTTTTTTTATGGGGCTTATTATTGCAGCCAGGCCATGGCGCAATTAGGAGGACGCTATTGGGAGCAATTCTTTCCCTCGCTGGCTGAGGTGCTCTTGACCAGCCAGACCTCCGACGGTTCATGGCCACCGGAAGTCGGCGGTTACGGGCCAACAGGAGGCGAGGCGGTATTCGGCAGCGTGTACAGTTCGGCTTTGGCAGTTTTATCGTTGACGCCCCCATACCAGCTCCTGCCGGTTTACCAACGATGATTTAAAATTCCCCGGGATGAAGGCGAACGAAGAGTTGCTGAATCAAAACTGCCTCACGTTTGCAAATACATCGGGGGAAAAGCAAACCACGGTAAATGCCTGGCCACAGAGTTGTTCCAGGCTGGCATTCACGCTGATCGAACTGCTGGTGGTAATCGCCATCATTGCCATTCTCGCTTCGCTTTTGTTGCCTGTCCTGAACAAGGCGAAAACGAAAGCTCAAGGGATTCAGTGCCTGAGCAACCTTCGGCAATTAGGTTTGGCATGGGTGCTCTACGCTGATGCGCATAATGATCGGGTTGCTCCCAATATTAACGATACCCGCGATCCGCAGTTGAGTTGGGTAGCGGGATGGCTGACGCTTGATAACGGGGACAATGCGGGTCATCCCGGCCCGAATAACACCGATAACACCAACCTGGTTTTCCTAAAGAACAGCTTGCTCGCGCCATACATGGGCGGGTCGCTGGGCGTTTGGAAATGTCCCGCCGACCAGGTGTTGAGCAGTATTGGCGGCCAGCGTTACCCCCACGTTCGCACCGTGTCGATGAATTGTTGGGTAGGCGATTACGATGTTCGCACGGCTCAGGATAATTTGGGTTCGATGAGCGGCTTCAAGATTATCAAGAAAATCTCGGACATGATCCAGCCGCCGCCAGTGAAGACTTATATTCTGCTCGACGAACGCGCCGACAGCATCGGCAACGGCTATTTTCTGCTCCTGATGGATGGATTTCCCGACAAACCCTCCGCGCGCAGCATCGTCGATTACCCCTCGAACAATCACAACGGCGCAGGCGGTTTTAGTTTCGGAGATGGTCATGCTGAAATCCGGCGTTGGCAAGACGCGCGGACGCAGCCTCCATTTCGAAGGGACGCGCACCTGGCGGTCTGGCCACCCCAGTCTTCGCCGAACAATTCCGATATCGGCTGGCTGCAGGAGCGGGCAGCGGGAAAGCAATAACGCTCTCAAAGTCCCGTGGCAGTTACGGATTGATGTGCTCGCGCAAAAGCGAGCGCTTCGTTTACAAACCAGCAAGTTTGATTGCGCTGAGCAGGGGTGCGATGAGCAAACTTGGCGCAAAACCAACCACCACCACTGCCAGCGCAATGACCGCCACGATCGCTTGACTGAGAACAGGCAGCGGCTTGAGTTCCAGGTTTAGTGGTGTTTCCTGAACATAAATCTGCTTCAATACCTGGAGATAGTAGTAGAGGGACACTGCGCTCATGGCCAGTGCCAGGAGCACCAACCAGAGCAGCCCGAGGCTTTTTCCTCCGTCACTTAATGCAGCAGAGAAAAGGTAGAATTTTCCAAAAAACCCTGGCAGAGGCGGGATTCCAGCCAGCGAAAGCATGAAAATCAGCATGCAAAACGAAAGCACCGGCGCGCGCTGGCTTAGTCCGGCAAAATCCGTCAACCGCTCTCCCCCACCCTCTTGCTGCAGCACGGAAACGACGCCGAATGCGCCAAGCGTCGTCAATCCATAAGTGACGACATAATAGACCAGCGATGACAAACCTGGACCGCCGTGTGCGAGCACACCCAGAAGCATGTAGCCGGCATGAGCGATGGCCGAATAAGCGAGCAATCGCCTCACATTGGTTTGGACAATTGCGGTCAAATTACCGAGCACCATGGAGGCGGCGGCAACAATTGCAATGACCGGGAGCCAACCAGGAGAATAATTTCGCCATGCCCCGCTTCCCTCCGCTCCAGCAAAACCAACGAGCATCACTTTGGCAAAAATAAAGAAGCTCGCGGCTTTGGAACCTGAAGCGATAAACGCAGCGCTGGGCGTTGGCGCGCCTTCATAAGCATCCGGCGCCCAAAGATGAAACGGCACGGCCGCCACTTTGAAGCCAAAGCCGATGACCGTCATGACAATTGCCAGCAGCAGGAGAGGGTCGATGGTGCTGTGCAGTGTGCCCCCGCTGCTCGCCGCAGCGTGAATGGCTTTTTGACCAACGACACGAGCAATTTCAGGCAGGTTGGTTGAGCCGGAAATGCCGTAAAGCAAACTCAAGCCAAACAGGGTGAACGCGGCGGACATGCCGCCGAACAAGAAATATTTCAAGGCAGCTTCGGCTGACTTCAAATTGCGTTTGTTGAAAGCGGTGAGGATGTAAAGGGACAAGCTCGTCAGCTCAAGCGAGATGAAGATCATCAAAATGTCTTCCGAGCTGATCAGAAACATCATTCCTACCGTGGCAAACAAAACCAGGGCAAAATATTCTCCAACATGGACAGTGAAATTAGTCTCTATCGAGAGCAGCAGGGTAACAATTGCCATCACCAGGACTGCGATCTTAACCAGTTGTGTCAAAGGATCGACCACCAGCATGCCATGAAGATTTGCGTGCTCTGGCAGTGCAAGCATCCAGGCAATCGCCGCGACACAACCGACACACGCAATGAGCGCTCCGATTAATAAACGGAAGCGCAACTCCAGCTCACGCAATGCAATCAAATCGGCAACCAGAACCAATAAAGCGGCAAGAACAACGATGGTTTCGGGCGCCGCGAGTTTGAGCAAGTCGATGTACTGCGCGGCAGTCACATGCCACCTGCCTTTCTCAAGCCTTCAAAAATCGAAGAATCGAAACTGGGTGAGATCAGATCGAGCAACAGGCGAGGATACAAACCAATCACAAGAGCTGCCCCGATCAACAGCACAGAGGCGATGCGTTCAGGGACCGTGATCGGCTCCATTTTCAAAGGCGCATGGCCATTAGCTGTTGAAGGAGTGGTTGCCGGCTCGTGCTCGCTAAAGAAAGCCTGTTGCAAGGCGCGCAAAGTATAAGCCACTCCTACCAAAATTCCTAAACCGGCGACGACGGCGAAATTGGATGAGAAATGCCAGGCCCCGACGATAACCTGCAGTTCCGCGACAAACCCGCTAAAGCCCGGCAGCCCCATCGAAGCCACGCTCGCAATCGTAAAGGTGATGGCGGCGAACGGAAGAGCCTGATTCAAGTTCAGAGATTGCAGCTCTGTCAGTTGCCTCGTGTGAGTGCGATCATAAACCATGCGCCCAACGACCGCGAACAGCAACCCGGCAATAATGCCGTGAGAAAACATTTGAAGCACAGCGCCATTGAGTCCGGTCAGATTCAGCGTCATCAGACCAAGCAAGACGAAACCCATGTGACTCACACTCGAGTAACCAATGACAAATTTGAAATCCTTTTGCACCAACGCCACCATCGCGCCATACACGATGCCGATGACAGCCAGCAAACTGAACACTTCCCGCCACGAACCAAACCCTGCCAGGTGAAGGAGCCATTGAATATTTTGCACGAGCGAATGGCTCCCTAACGAGTTTAGAATGTGCGGCGAATATTTTTCAATGGTCCACGGATCCATTCCTTGAGGAAAAATGGTCATGGCGACGCGGAGGCAGCCATAAGCTCCCAGTTTCATGACGACTCCCGCCAGCAGCATGGAAGCGGCGGTGGGAGCGGCCACATGGCCAGTCGGCGCCCAGGTATGAAATGGCCAGAGACCAGCGAGGATCGCGAACCCCACGAACACCAGCGGGAAGGCCCACATTTGAAAGCTTGGCGGAAAGGGGAATTTTGCCAACTCAACCAGGCTCATGGTTTTCGATCCGGCCAGCACATAAGCGGCAATAAGCCCAACCAGCACCATGGCGCTACCGACGAAAGAGTAGAGCGCCAATTTCATCGCGGCATAGTCCCGGCGAGTGGAACCCCAAATAGCGATGATAAAATATTTTGGAATGATGGCGATTTCGTAAAACACAAATAGCAGGAATAAATCGAAGCTGAGAAACACTCCATAAACGCCACCGATCAGGGCAAGATAAAGCGCAAAGAACTCTTTTGAACGGTGTTCGATGTTCCAGGAAAAAAGGATTCCGGCGATCGCTGCCAGGCCGGTCAGCAGCACCAAAGTTATACTGATCCCATCGGCCGCCAGGTGGTAATTGATCCCCAATGCAGGGATCCACGAGTATTTCGCGACAGTAATAATTTCCCCGGACTTGGATTCCAAAAAGCCACTGATGGCAAAACCGAAACCCAACAATGCGACCAGCAGAGCGATGGTGCGAGCAGCCCGCGCGCTATCGCGAGGCAGCAACATGAGCCCCCCTGCGCCGAGGAAGGAAATATAGATCGTCCAGGCAAGCATTATTCGCGGCTCGCTGGATGATAGCTAAGCTGTAACGATTCAGTTGGAGAAAAGCTCGCCCTCACCCCTGCCCTCTCCCCCAGGGAGAGGGAGACGATTTGGACGACCCTCAGGCGACTGCACCCTCTTTTGGGGGAGAGGGCCGGGGTGAGGGCGAGCCTATTATCAATTGCATCGTTACGGCTAAGAACAGATGTCAGTTGGCGGGTTGCCAAATAATTTTCAGGATGTTTCTTCATGAGATTAGAGGGTCAGTTGCTTAACCATTTGCACGACGGTGCTGTTGATCGCGCCGAGAACGAATTGAGGATAAACGCCAAGAACAAACATGAGCGCAAGCGCGGGCAAAACCGCCAGGATTTCCTTGAAGCTAAGATCGGGCAGCTTCAGCCACCTTTCATTGAGCGGCCCGTTGAACACCCGTTGCAATATCGTGAGCATGAAAATTGCCGTAATGAGAAGGCCAATGACTGACAACGAAGTGGCCCAGGTCGCTAACGAGAAAGCGCCTTTGAGAATAAGGAACTCGCCAATAAAACCGTTCAACCCCGGCAGGCCGAGCGAGGCGAACAAAGCAATACCCATGAAACCGCAGAAAATCGGCGCGGGCTTGCGCAGGCCGCCGAAATCATTCAATCCACGCAGCCCCCCCGTCCTCTGCTCTAGGAAACCGACGAACCAAAAAAGAGTCGAAGCGGTCAATCCATGATTGAACATTTGCAGAATGACACCGTTCATAGCCGCAGCCTTCTCGAGCGCCGATGAGGCTTCATTCGTCTGGGCGACTGCAAAGATGCCCAGGAGACAAAACCCAAGGTGGTTGATGGACGAATAAGCGAGCATTCGTTTGAGATCGCGTTGCGCAAAAGCTGCTCCGGCTGAACAGACGATCGTGATGACTGCCAGCCACAGGAGTGGTGTCAGCATTCCACGCATTTGCTCGGGGAAGATCGGCAGCAGAATTCGCAAACAACCATAAACCCCCATTTTCGACATTACGCCCGTCAAGAGCATTGTCGTGCCTGTAGGAGCCTCCGCGTAAGCCATTGGCAACCAGGTATGAAAAGGTATCAGCGGGACTTTTACGGCAAAGCCCAGGAATGCGCCGGCAAAGATCACGCTCGCCAGTTGCGTGGTGGATAAGTCAAACCAGCCCAATCGTACAGACAGGGCCGAAGCCAGCGTCCCGTTCTTTCCCATCTCCGCCAATTCGATGAAGTCAAACTTGCCAGTCGAAATGTAAATGGCGAGAAATGCGAGCAGCAAGGCGATGCTTCCAACCATTGTATAGATGAAAAATTGGGTGGAGGCCAACGCACGCAACGGTCCACCCCAAAGTTTCACCAGGAAAAATGCCGGGACCAGGCTCAACTCCCAATAGATAAACCAATGAAAAAAATTCAGGGCGGTGAAAGTCCCAAACAGTCCGGCCTGCAGGAAAAGCACGAGCGCAAAATAGATTGGAACGCGCTCCTCGATTTTCCAGGAAGCGAGCATCGCCATTGGGACAGCAATGGCCGAAAGCAGCACCATTAAGAGGCCAAGACCGTCTACACCGACGTGGTACTGAACTGCCAGGCTGGGTATCCAGGCATGTTGCACCTCGAATTGCAATTCACCAGAAGAAGGCTTGAATTGCGCCCACATCAGCAGTGCCAGCGCAAGCGCGCCCAGTGCGAAAGCAAAAGCTAAACAGCGAGCGCTTTTTTTCCTTTCCGGGCCCAGGCCAATGACAATCAAGCCCCCCAGCAGGGGCAAAAAAGTAATCACGGTGATTAGGAATGAACCATTCATCATGCTCGGCATCCCCAAATCAGGAACAGGGTGAGAACGGTGAGAGCAATGCCAATGATCCGAAGATAGTTTTGCACGCGGCCATTTTGCAGGCGCGACAAAAGCCCACCACTACCGGAAATACGGCGGCAGCTTTGGTCAAAAAGCCCATTCACAACGGACTCATCTACGAAGCGGTTGAGCCAGGACCAGCCAAGAACAAGGTAAGAGACGATTTGGACTACACCACTCCAAACCACGTCATCCAGCCAGTCGCATGCCCGAGCCCACCAGGCATTGAGCCGGACAAACGAAAGGTCGTACATTTCATCCACATAATATTTTCTACGCAACAGGGTAAACAGGTCGGGCCGCAACCGCTCAAGCGCATCGAGTTCGCCCGGCGCAGCAACGGGTCGGCGCCCATAGAGCCACCAACCCAAACCGATTCCGAGAAAAACAATCACGCTTGAAACCAGCAGGACAGAGAGGACCTCGCTCTCCAATAATTTTCGAAAATCAAACGTGGCATGATGTCCGATGATGAAATCCTGAAACCACGGCCAGGCAGGCGTGCCGATAAGACCGAGCAGGATGGAGAATCCTGCAAGGACGATCAGTGGACCAGTCATCACAGGAGGACTTTCATGCGGCTCCGCGGACAATTCGACATGAGGATGTTCCTCGGCAGACAGCCCTGCATGCTCGACGGTTTGTTGCTCGGAGCTGGTTGTTTTGCCCAATTTCAACCGGTTATTCCCGAAAAAAACGTAAAACACCTGCCGCGTCATGTAGAAGGCTGTGAGAAAAGCTCCTATGATCCCAAGATAAAATGGCCAGTGCGAAATGCTCCAACGATGCGCTTCGTGCAAAATCGCATCTTTGCTCCAGAAGCCGGAAAAAAAGATCGGAAAACCGCTCAAAGCGAGCATGCCAATTGCATAGGTGGCAAAAGTTACAGGCATGAAGTTGCGCAGGCCGCCCATTCTGCGGACGTCCTGCTCGTCGTGGCAGCCATGAATGACCGAACCGGCGCCCATAAAAAGCAGCGCTTTGAAGAAAGCATGAGTGATGAGATGGAACATTCCGACTGCCACCCCGCCTACGCCGAGCCCGACCATCATAAAGCCGAGTTGTGACACGGTGGAGTAAGCCAGGATTCGTTTTATGTCAGTTTGGGCAACGGCTATGCTGGCGGCAAAGACCGCGGTAATCGCGCCAACCCAGGTGACTACCTGGAGAGCAGCGGTCGCCTCGGCAGCGCCACTCGAATGCGCAGCCATTAGCGGGTAAACCCGTGCAACCAAAAATACCCCAGCCGCGACCATTGTCGCCGCGTGAATCAGGGCGCTGACGGGCGTTGGGCCTTCCATGGCATCCGGAAGCCAAACATGCAATGGGACCTGCCCGGATTTTCCAATTGCGCCGCAAAAAATCAAAAGAGCAATGCCGGTAGAAACAGCCATGCCACCGACTGTGGTTTGCGCGACAAGCTTTCCGAGCGCTCCTTGCTCCAGACAACCTTTGCCACCGTCATAAAACAACAGGGTGCCGCTTTGCGAAAAGAGCCAGACCATGCCAAGGAGAAATGCCAAATCCCCGATGCGAGTTGTGATGAAGGCTTTCTTTGCCGCGGCGGCCGCGCTGGGTTTATGGTACCAAAATCCGATCAGCAAATAGGAGGTCAGCCCGACGAGTTCCCAGCACATGAAAAGCAGGAGCAAATTGTTGGAAATGACCACCCCCAACATCGCCGCAGCAAACAACGATAGAAAACAAAAGAAGCGCGTAAAGTTTTCGTCGTGCGCCATATAACCAAGGCTGTAGATGAAGATCAGCAACCCTACGAAAGAGACCATCATTAACATGATCGCGGTGAGTGGATCGAGGACCCAGCCCAGCCTCAGCCACGAATCCCCGAACTGGAACCAGCGAAAGTTGAACGCCTGTCGCGAAAGTCCACCATGACCGGCATGCTGCAGCGCGAAGGCAAAGGCGATGCAGGACAACACCAGCGCGGAGACCATCGAACCGATAGCAAGCGAGGCCGCGAACTTCCGATGGCGCTGGCGGGCAACAGCACTCAACCCGCCAGCCAGGAGAGGCAAGGCAGGAATCAGCCAGAGATTTGGGACAATCCAGTTCATCAAATTGGGATCTTATCCGTTCAAATAGTTAGCCTCTCATCGAATTGATCTCATCCACGTTGGCCGTTTTGTAGTGGCGATATATGGAAATGATCAGCGCAAGACCAACCGCTGCCTCTGCCGCAGCGACACCGATCGAAAACATCACGAATAGCACCCCGGTGAAAGCTTCAGGATGAGGCCCGTAACGCCAGAACGCGATGAAGTTCAGATTTGCCGCATTGAGCATTAGCTCGATACCAATCAGGACGATGATGGCGTTTCGACGAACAAGCGCGCCCGCCAGGCCCATGGCAAAGAGCATGGCGCTGAGTATCAAATAACAATGGAGCGGTGTCATAACTGGCTCCCCTGGAGCGCAAGCCGAGGACGGCAAATGCCACTAAAATTTGACCTCAGAAAAGCGTGCCTGGTATTGGATGAATCTCGGTCCCAAAGGGACATGCGAAAACCGCTCAACGTTTCAACGTTGAGGCTGCCGTCCGAGGCAAGTTCCGTCCCGAAGGGACGGTTGACGTCAATGTAGGGTGGCTCAACCGTCCCTTCGGGACTTGGACGGCATTGGCCCATTACCCAACGTTTAAACGTTGGGCTGCGCACGAATGCAAAATCAGCGTGGCATGGATCTGAATGTCCCCTTTCGATCGTGGCTGCCGCGAGCCGTACTCGGCTTGCCGTCCGCTTGATAGTGGGTTTCACTTGGCCTCCTTATCGTGCATCGCAATTATTACCGCGCCAATAAGGGCTGCAGTGAGGAGCAGGCCTATGACTTCAAGAGGCAACAAATCCTTTGTCATCAACTGCTCTCCTAGCTGGCGAATGGAGAACTCGGGCGCCGTGGGCAAACTCGCATGAGTAAGGGAACTTCGGACTATGGTCCCAGCAAGCACACCGAATACCGCCAGAGCTACTGCGATTCCCTTCAGCCATGAAGACGACAAAATAGATTGCTCTGGAGCCTCGCTGCCGCGTGTTAATAAAACGGCGAATACAATCAAAATAGCAACCGCTCCGATGTAAACCAGGATTTGAGCAAAGCCGACGAACTGTGAATCAAGCTGTAAATACAAAGCTGCCAACCCGGCGAAAGCGACCGTAACCGAAAGCGCGCAATGGATCAGATTGCGCAAGCTCAACGCTCCGATCGCGCCAATAACAGTCACCAGGGCGAGGATGATGAAACGGGCTAACATAGTTATAAATCAAATCACACTTTTGCGAGTGAAGATGGCGGACTCTCCATTGAATGCGTTGGGGTCTCGCGCGCTTTACTCTGCATATTGATAGATTCGTTTTCCAACGTTTTTTGCCTGAAACAGTGCGCGTCCAAGAATCCAGTATGGACCCAGAACCAGAATCGAGCAGATGAGCCATCGAGAAAATCCTGGACCGAGCAAGTGCCAGATGCCGGCAGTAAGCAAATTGATCAAGGCCATGGGAAGCATGAACTTCCAGGCAAAATTCATCAACTGATCCATCCGCAGCCTGGGTAGCGTGCCGCGAACCCAGATGAAGACAGCAATCAATGTCAGCAGCTTGCCGAAGAACCAAATGTAGGATGGAACCCAGGTTAAGAACTCAAAAGGCGCATGCCACCCGCCCAGAAAGAGGGTGATGGCCATGCCGCTCACCGCAAACATACCGATATATTCCCCCAGGAAGAACAACGCGAACTTGAATCCAGAGTATTCGATATAATATCCAGCGATGATTTCGGATTCGCCTTCTGGAAGGTCAAAAGGCGAACGGTTAGACTCTGCGGCGGCTGCGATCATAAACAGGAAAAACCCTGCCAGCCCCCAGGGAGTTAATACAAACCAATGCGGCAGCCCGCCATCGTAACCGGCTTGAGCTTCGACAATTCTCACGGTGGAAAGCGAACCGGCGATCATAATGACACTTACCGATGAAATAATGAGAGGCACCTCGTAACTGATCATCTGCGCTATGGCCCGCATGGCGCCAAGCAGCGAATATTTGTTGCGGCTGGACCAGCCAGCCATAAAAACCGACAGTTCAGTGGCAGCCCCAACCGCAAAGAAAAACAATACTCCACCGCCCATATCGAGCGCCACGAGGTTCCGACCCATAGGAATGACCGCAAGCGCCAGAAAAACCGGCGCCACTAAAACCAGCGGCGCCATAAAGTGAACCAGGTTGTCCGCGGCTCGTGGAACGATGTCCTCTTTGATGAGCGCCTTAACGCCGTCAGCGATTGGTTGAAAAAATCCGAAAGGTCCGACTCGGTTTGGGCCGTAGCGGTTCTGAATGCGGCCCAAACCCTTTCGCTCAAGAACTGTCGTGAGCGCAAACAAACTTGCGAACACTCCAATGATTGCGGCCGTCGAGATGATCGCTGAGACCAGGGGCTGATACTCGGCAGGAGCGAACTCCACCAGCCAATGCTTAAAGGTGATGGGGAGTTGATCCATCACTTGGCGAGCGCAGGAACAACGTTAGAGACTTGTGCTGGAGAAGGTTTTGGGACAGCAGCGGCTTTCGCCTTTGCTTCAGCATCCGCTTTTTGTTTGGCTTCGGCCTTCGCTCTTTCAGCGGCCAGGCGGGCATCCGATTCCGCTGCATCGGTAGGGTGCAGCTTTTGAAAATAGGTATTTGGCCTGGCAAGGTCCTCTTTGTGCTGCAACAAGTCACCAAAACGATCATCAGTGCTTAGTTCAAATTCCGTATCCATTTTGATGGCATCAAAGGGACAAACCTCGACGCAAATCTGGCAGCTCATGCAAACGGAAACATCGATATCGAAAACTGCCGGAAAAAACTGGGGTTTTCCGGCGTGATCGGGTTTCCTGTCCTTGCTTTTGGTGATGTATATGCATTGCGGTGGACATTCCTTTTCGCAAATCTGGCAGGCGACACAGCGCAATCCGGCCTCCGGATCCTTGCCGTCATAAACGAGAAACGGAAAATTCCGAGCGGCCTCCTTCTGGGGCAGCCGTTCTTCCGGGTATTGGACGGTCGTAAGCCGATCTTCATCAACAAAACTGCCGGCAAAATTCCTGGCAGTCTCTACCATGCCTTTGATGATTCCTTCGCCAAGCATAAGTTATCGATCCACCTCGCCCAGGACTATATCGACGCTGCCGAGAATCACGACCACGTCCCCCACCAAATGACCCAGGCACATATCTTCCAGTACGGTAAGATTGATGAGACTTGGCGGACGCACACGGTAGCGATAAGGATTAGGCGAGCCATCACTGATGAGGTAAAAGCCAAGCTCACCTTTTGGCGCTTCAATCCGGCCATAGGCCTCACCTGGTTTGGGTCGAAACCCGCGCAGTTTGGCTTTCGGATCCACGATCGGTCCACCGGGTATGTCACGCAGGGCCTGTTGAAGAATTTTCACCGATTCGCGCATCTCGAGAACCCGGATCATATAGCGATCATACACATCGCCATGGGCTCCAAGTGGAACCCGGAACGCGAAGCGATCGTAAATGCCATAATGATCCACTTTTCGGATATCATAGTTAACACCGGTGGCGCGAAGCATCGGCCCTGTGATGCTGGCGTTAACTGCAAGGGCTTTTGAGACCACACCCACCCCTTGCGTGCGGGTCATTAAAATTTCGTTCTCATTGAGCAAAGCCTCAAACTCATCGAGAAACTTTGGAAAGCTTTCAACAACTTGTTTGGCTTGCTCTATCCATCCAGAGGGCAGATCGCAGCGGCATCCTCCAAAGCGCATGTAGTTGCACATCATGCGCGCTCCGGTCAGTGATTCAAACAGATCGAGAATTTTTTCGCGCTCGCGAAAAGCGTACATCAATGGGGTGCCGGAAGCGCCCATATCCTGGAGCAAAAATCCTCCAAGGCAGGCATGGTTCTGCAAACGGGTTAACTCGGCGGTGATGACCCTGATGTATTCCGCCCGCTCAGGGATCTGCAATCCCGCAAGCTTTTCTACAGTTAAGGCGTAAGCCCAGTTGTTGGTGAGGGAACAAAAATAATCCAGCCGATCGGTGTACGGCATTGAGCCGAGATAGGTCGTATTCTCGCCAATCTTTTCATGATTGCGGTGCAGATAACCAAACACAGGTTTGAGCTTCACCACGCGCTCCCCATCGAGCACGACATCCATGCGAAACACCCCATGTGTCGAAGGATGCTGCGGCCCCATCGACACTTCGAGCAGATCTCCGGCCTGGTTTGAATCAATCCCCTTTGGCAGCAGTTCGAAACTCTTCGGCTCAGGAAGTGTGAGCGTGTCCGGCTCGGAGTTCATGTGGCGCTCGCCTCCTGGGCTCTATGCCGTTTGGTTTTCTCGAGAACTTCATCGTGTGCGGTGGGCTCGTATTCGTAATCGTCTGGCTCGACGTAATCTTTCCGCATTGGAAAATCCTTGAATTCGTCCCACATCAGGATCCGGCGCAAATCAGGATGTCCCTCGAACTGGATTCCGTAGAGATCGAAAATCTCGCGTTCCTGAAATTCGCAGCCACGCCATACAGGTGTGAGGGAAGGAAGCTGAACCTGTTCAGCCCGATTTCCGGTACGCATGCGCAGAATCAACGGACCATGCTTCAGCTCCATCGAGTAAAGATGATAAACGGCTTCCAGGTAACCTGGTTTTTTTTCCTCGATGGTCTGGTCCACTTCCTTTTCCACGCCTTCGACGACCTGCTTCACCTTCACTATCTTCTTTGACACAGTATCGGGCCAATCAACTCCGGTGACATTCGAAGCATAATCAAACCGCAATAAGGCATCATCGCGCAGGAATTTGGCGACTTCTAACGCGCCCGCGACATCAATCAGAATCGAGTGCTGACCGGAGGGGCTGTTGTTCACGACAAGTTCCAACCGAACACCAGGAACGGCTTTTTCCACGCGCGCTATGATTTGCTCCAAAGGTTCCATTAATTAAATCGTAAACTTGCCTAAGCCTTCGCGGCCAGCGGTGGGCGCCAAACAGCCGGATTACTCGGAGGCTCGAGGTCGTGCTCGCCGAATTGCGGCACAGGGAACTCGCTGGGCATCTCGGACACCAGATGACGCGGACGCTCAGGCCCAGTCAAAGCCTGCCCGTCAATCTTCTGTTGCAACGTCATAAAGGCATGCAGGAGCGCCTCGGGTCGCGGCGGACAGCCAGGAATGTGAACGTCCACAGGAATGTACCGGTCGATTCCCTTCAGCACGTTATATCCTTGTTTGAAGGGACCGCCGGAAATAGCGCAGGCACCCATCGCGATGACATATTTGGGCTCGGGCATTTGGTTATAGAGGCGCACGACCTGGGGAGCCATTTTTTTGGTCACGGTACCGGCCACAATCATCAGGTCAGCTTGACGAGGCGAAGGGCGAAAAACCTCTGCGCCAAACCGTGCCAAATCCCAGCGCGCCATCGAAGTTGCAATCATCTCAATGGCGCAACAGGCCAGTCCAAATCCCAGGGGCCAAATAGAATTTTTTCGCCCCCAGTTGTACAGCTCTTCAAAGCTTGTGGTGAAGACACCCTGCTTTTTCAATTCACTTCGTAGTTCCGGATCTATCATTTAAATCAAAGTTGAGAATCTCATGCGCATCAGGAAATCACTTCCAAACCAGCACCCCTTTCTGCCACGCCCAGGCCAGACCTTCGACCAGCAAAAACAAGAAGATCAACATTGCAACAAAAGCCCCCGTCGTCAAATGGGTGAAGGCAACCGCAAACGGCAGCAAAAAAATTGTTTCGACATCAAAAATCAAAAAAATAATCGCATAGAGGTAATACTCTGATTTGAAATGGATCCATGCGTCCCCTTTCGATTCCAGCCCGCATTCATAAATTGCATTTTTGTCCTTACCCGGTTTGCGTGGCGAAAACTTGATTGCCCAGAGCCTTGCCAAAACCAAAGGAATAAGAGCAAAAGCGACAGACCCGAGTAGTAAAACAACTATTAATAAATAAGGGCTATCTTCCATCAGCATCAATTTAAGTTATACCGTTCAACTCTACGGTATCCGTGGGCAACAGATGAGTCAAGGAAGCCAGGAAGCTCCGGGTCATCGTTTTTCAAAGTATTCTCGGAATGCAACCCGAGAGTAAACCAGCCTGCCCTGACCTAGGAAGAGCCGGGTTCAGGGAGTCCAACGGAATGAGCGATGTCACGAAACTCTTCACGGCCAACATCCTCAAGACGCTTGCCGGCAGCCGTGAGCTTCTCGTTGATTTTGATGACTTTCTCAGTCATTACCTCGTGGGTCTGTTCTGAGCCTCCCATCAAAACAAAATTGGGTCCCGTAGTCAGGCGCTTGTGGCCATCAGAGTCCAGGCCCAGCCCAAGGATCAGGGCCTTTTGTTTCGTTCTTTTCCTGGTGGTGTTTGCCATCAAATGAGCCTAAAGCCATCGAGAGGCTGCGTCAAGGCGTCAGGAACCGGGTGGCGAAAAACTGTGGAGCAGTTAGCGCGTTTACCTGGCAGGATATCCGCCCACCGCGAATGTTTTGTAGACCGCGATCAAGCGGGTTGCGCTGAGAGTTTGAGTTGTCACGAGCTGATCCTGCAAGTTCAGCAAGGTGCGTTCAGAGTCGAGCACGCTCAAATAGTCGGCGATGCCGTCGCGGTACCGTTGGCGAGCCAGGTCCACGGCTTGAGCGGCCGCGCGTTCTGCTTCCGTCAAAAAAGCCAGGCGCTGACGTTCGCGGCTCAATTCCACCAGGCTGTTCTCGGTCTCTTCGAGCGCAAGCAAAACGGTTTGCTCGTAGGCATCCACCGCCTGTTCGGCGCGTGCATCCGCTGCCTTGATGCGCTGCCGCACACGGCCAAGATCCAAGGCCGCCCAGGAAATGCGCGGACCGAAGCTGTAGGTATCGGAGCCGGTCGAACCAAGCCGGCTGAGGCTGGAGGCCTCGAGGGCAATCGTGCCATTGAGAGTCACCCTTGGAAAGAGGTCGGCCACTTCGAAGCCGATGCGCGCGTTGGCTGCGGCAAAAGAACGTTCAGCGGCACGAACATCCGGACGATTTCGCAGCAATTCCGTCGGGCTGGTCAGCACAAGTTCGCTCGGAATTTTCGGGAAGCCGCGGTTTGCGCTGAGTTCTTCTACCAATGCCGTCGGTCTAAGGCCGCAAAGAACGGAGATGCGGTAGATGGCGCGCTGCACAGCAGCCTCAAGCGGAGGAATCGAAGCAAGGGTTTCGTTTAAGAGCGATTGCGCGCGGGCGACATCGAGTTGAGTGCCTTGCCCGCCTTCGCGCAGGTCAATTGCCAGCTTTAATGTCTGTGATTGATTCGTCGCGTTCCGTGTCGCCACTTCGAGTTGGGACTGTGTGCCGCGCAGCTCGATATAATTGACTGCGACTTCGGCCTGGACCGTTATGAGAACGTCGTCACGGGTTGCTGAGACGGATTCCACCGTCGCCCGCGCCGCTTCGACGTTACGACGAACTCGGCCCCATATGTCCAACTCCCAGGTGGCATCAAACCCAACCCGATAGAGTTCGCTGCGGCGAACGCGAAGGCCGGCGGCGGCTCGGGAGAGTTTTGCTTTTTCATATGAGTTTTCATTGTGAACGGTGGGCACGTAGTCAAAGCGCGCTTCGGTCCATAGCGCTCGGGCTTCAAGCAACCGGGCCTGGGCGCGCCGCAGGTCGTAATTATTAGTTGAAGCTTGCGCGATGAGCCGTTCAAGAAACGGATCGTTGAAACTGCGCCACCATGTTGCATTGAATTGCGCGTTGGTCGTTACGACATCAGAAGCGTTGGCAAATGTTGCAGGCTCTGGCGTTATGGGCCGGTGATAATCCGGGCCGACTGCGCAGCCGGAAAGGAATGCAACTGCGGCTGCGCAAAGCCAAACCCTTAAACGTAACAATTCAGGAAGGAACCTGATGAAAGAGTAATTGCTTGCTTCAGGAAAAGTCACTGGGCTTCGCTCTAATAGACATTTCTGTATCGAAATCATCGTCAAAAATTATTCTTACCGCTTCGAAACGGTTAATACAGCTTTTAACAATTAACCCGCACTGGAAATCAAGGGTTTTCGAAATTCTCGAAATCAAACCATTTTTAACGCGCTGTATTTGATGCAAAATCGCTCCGCTTATGGCAACGGTTGACCCAGCGCGTTGTGGACCAGTTCAACACTGATGAGCGTCTGCGGAAAAAGCTCGATCCCAGCCGCCGACTGCGCCGCAAACTCCTCCCCGCCTATCAAAGAAGAAATAAAGAACTGGACCTCGCAGAATTCGCCAAAGCCAAACCTTCGCAGGAGTGCATTGGTCGATGTATCGAACTTTGCGAACGCCTTCATGAATCAATCGAGCAATAGTCTTGCGACCGACACGATCGCAAGGGTCATCCGTTCCATACGAGGAAACCGCGTGATCCTGGATACGGACCTGGCCACTCTCTATCACGTGCAAACCTTTCGTCTCAAATGAAGCGGTCAAGCGCAATAGAGACCGTTTCCCGGACGACTTCCTTTTCCAACTCACAGCGGAGGAGCGGGATTCTTTGACATCGCAAATTGCGATCTCAAAGCGGGGCCGGGGCGGCCGCCGGACCCTCCCTTACGCTTTTACCGAGCACGGTGCTTTGATGGCTGCGAACCTCCTCAATAGCCCCCGCGCAGTGGCTATGAGCCTATATGTGATCCGCGCTTTCATCAAAATGCGCGAGGATCTGGCAGCCAACGCCGAGATCATAAGCGCCTGGCTGAAATTGATAAAATCCTCCTTCTCCACGACGGCACTCTCCGCGATATCTACCAAAAACTCCGCCCGCTGCTGGAGCCGCCCCCGGAACCGCCAAAACCCGAAATCGGCTTCCATATCAAAGAAGATTCCGTTCCCTACCAGGTCAAACGAAAGGTTCTCCGTTCATAACCTTGAAAGGAAATCCCTCCGCTCAACGTGCTACTCGGGACGATCTCTCAAAGATCGGAATGAAAGTCGTCCGTTTGTTAAAATTCATGTTCAAACAGGCTCGAAGATCACAAGTGAGGAGCAACAAGTTCGGCTTCGGGTTTCGCGATTGGTTTGCCCCGGCGCGCGTTCAGGCGCTCAGTCAAACCCCGTATCACCAAATAGAATACTGGCGTGAGTAAAAGACCGAAAAACGTCACACCCAACATGCCAAAGAATACTGCAGTGCCGAGCGCCTGCCGCATCTCCGCCCCAGCCCCACTCGCCCGCAGCAGCGGCACGACGCCAAGGATAAACGCGAAGCTCGTCATCAAAATGGGCCGCAACCGCAACCGGCACGCTTCCACCGCAGCATCCCAGCGGCTCAGCCCCGCCTCTTCGCGTTGCCTGGCAAACTCCACGATCAGGATCGCGTTCTTCACCGCCAAACCGACCAGCACGACCAATCCAATTTGGGTGAAAATATTGTTATCCCCGCGCATCAGCCAGACGCCGCCTATCGCGCTGAGCAAACACATCGGCACAATCAGAATTACCGCCAGGGGCAGGCCCCAGCTTTCGTATTGCGCCGCGAGCACTAGAAAAGCGAACACAACGCATAAGGGGAAGATGAAAACGATGGTGTTGCCCGCGATGATTTGCTGGTAAGTCAGATCAGTCCACTCGATCCCGAAACCCTCCGGCAAATGTTCGTGAGCGAGGCGCTCCATTTTTTGAATCATCTGCCCGGAACTGACACCGGGTTGTGTGCTGCCACTGATATCAGCCGAATAAAACATGTTGTAGCGCTGGAGGCGATCGGCGCCACCGGTTTTTTCCAAACATGCGACCGCCCCCAGTGGAACCATCTCGCCTCCGCTATTGCGCATCTTGAGCTGGTTCACTGTCTCGGGATTGATGCGAAATTGCGGCTCTGCCTGTGCGTAAACCTGCCAAGTCCGCCCGAATAAATTGAAATCATTCACGTAAACCGAGCCGAGGTAGGTCTGCAGTGTCTCGCCAATATCCGCTATGCTCACACCCATGCTCTTGGCTTTCTGACGATCGATTTTGACGCGGTATTGCGGCACGTTTGGTCGAAAGCCGGAAAGAAGCGAGGTGAAGTCGGGATCACGTTGTGCCGCGTCGAGCAACCCCCGAGTCGCGCCCTCCAGCGAGGCGAGCCCGACATTGTTTAAATCCTGAACTTGAAGTTTGAACCCCCCTGCATTCCCAAGCCCGCGCAACGGCGGCGGAGGCAGCACGAGCACACGCCCTTCCTGCACGACCGAAAACTTCCTTCGCAGGGTGGCAAGCAATTTCTCGCCGCGCAGGTTCGGATCTTTGCGCTTCTCAGCAGGATCAAGCACAATGAAGGCAGCCCCAATATTGGGTTGGTTTGCCTGTAATACCGAGGAATAACCTGAGATGGCGAACGTGTGCGCCACTCCACGAATGCTGCGGGCAATTCCATCAACCTGCCGAACGATGTTGTCCGTCCGCTCAAAGGATGACGCATCGGGCAGTTGCACCACGGCAATGTAATACCCCATATCCTGGGCAGGAATGAAGCCGGCAGGCACTTTGATAAAGGAGAAAACGCCCAACCCCACAAGCGCAACGTAGGCCACTAAAGCCAGCGCGGAGACCCGGAGCAATCGGCGCACTAGGCTGGCATAAATGTCACCCCCACGCTTAAAAACTTTGTTAAACCCGCGAAAGAACCAGCCGAGCACCGCATCGAGTAAGCGGGTGAGGCGGTCTTTCGGCGAATGATGCTCAGGCAGTAAAAGCGCGCAGAGCGCCGGACTCAGCGTGAGCGAGTTGAAAGCTGAGATGACGGTCGAGACAGCAATCGTCAGGGCGAATTGCTTATAGAATTGTCCACTGATCCCGCTTATGAACGCGGTGGGCACGAACACGGCACAGAGGACCAGCGCCACTGCAATCACCGGTCCAGTCACCTCAGCCATGCCCTTCACTGTCGCGTCGCGTGGCTTGAACCCTTGTGAGATGAAACGCTCGACGTTTTCAACCACGACGATTGCGTCATCGACGACAATCCCGATCGCCAGCACGATGCCAAATAATGAAAGATTGTTGAGCGAAAAACCGAAAATTTTCATCACAGATAGTGTGCCGATGAGGGATACCGGCACGGCGAGCAGCGGAATGATGGACGCGCGCCAGGTCTGAAGGAACACAATCACAACCAGCACGACGAGCAGCAGCGCCTCAAGCAGCGTATGCAGCACGGCCTTCATCGATTCGCGAATGAATTGCGTCGGGTCGTAGTTGATTCGGTAATCGACCCCGGGCGGAAAGCTTTTCCGCATCTCGCGCAAAACGCGATAGACTTCATCCGCCGTTTCGATTGCATTGCTTCCGGGCAACTGAAACACGCGCAAGGAAACCGCGTTGTAGCCATCCATGTAAGTCTTGGTGGAATAATCGCGCGCGCCAAGTTCCACACGCGCGACATCGCGGATGCGTGTCACATCGCCGTTCTCTCCGGTCTTGATGACCACATCGCCAAATTCTTCATCCGTCAGCAAACGTCCTTGCGCCACAAGTGTATATTGAAACGCTTCACCGGAGGGAACCGGTGGTTGTCCGAGCGCGCCTCCGGCAATTTGCAGATTTTGCTCACGCAATGCGCGTGTGACGTCGCCTGCGGTAAGATTGTGCCCGGAAAGTTTCTGAGGGTCGAGCCACACCCGCATGGTCAGGTCCTGGCCCCCCAGCGAATTCGCATCGGCAACACCTTTGACCCGCGCGAGACGATCGCGGACCTGGAGGGTAACATAATTTGCGAGATACGCGACGTCCCGCGAATTATCGGGGCTGAAGAACTGCACTGCCAGCGTGAGATCGGGTGACTGCTTGCGCGCGATGATTCCCTGGCGGCGAACATCTTCGGGCAGGCGCGGCAAAGCGGAGTTCACCCGGTTCTGCACGAGAACCTGCGACTTGTCGAGATCGGTGCCCAGTTCGAACGTGATCGTGATTTGCACACGGCCATCGCTCGTGCTGGAGGATGACATGTAAAGCATGCGCTCGACGCCGTTGACTTCCTGTTCCAGCGGTGTCGAAACGGTTTCTGCAAGAGTTTGCGCGTCGGCTCCCGGAAATGAAGCGGTCACGATCACCGTCGGAGGAGCGACCTCAGGGTATTGCGCAATCGGCAGCGCAAAATAGGCAAGCCCCCCGAGCAACGTAATCACGATGCTCAGCACAGCCGCGAAGATCGGACGATCGACGAAGAATCGAGGCAGATTCATGGTTTCGTGGCAACAGGCGCTCCACCAACCACCGCACTATTCGTGGACATGGGAATAGCTTGCGGCTGCACCGTCATACCTGGCCGCGCTGTCATCAGGCCGCTCACAAGCACGCGATCGTTTGCATTCAACCCCTCGCGAATGACGCGAAAGCCATCGACCATCGGACCGGTTTTGATCGGCCGGTAAACGGTTTTATTGTTCTCATCCACTGTGAGGACAAACAACCGTCCCTGATCGCTGCTGATAGCGCTATCTCGAATGAGCACCGCATCGTATTCGCTCGAGCCCGGAATCCGCAGACGCGCAAAAAAGCCGGGTGCCATGAGCTTGTCGGCATTTGCAAACACCCCTCTCGCGCGAATCGTGCCCGTGGCCGGATTCACCTGGTTATCCACAAAATCAATGGTTCCTTTGTGAGGAAAACCCTGCTCGTTCCCGAGCGCCATTTCGGCAGGAATCGGACCGAAGATCGCCGAAGCCCTTTTGCCTTCACGATGCATTTGGCGATAGCGCAATGCAGAAGCCTCGTCAGCCTCAAAATAACAATAGAGCGGATCCAGTGAAACAATCGTCGTCAGCAATGTTGTGTTGGCCGTGCTTCCACCGAGAACGAGATTGCCCGCCGTGACGCGCGCATTGCTAATCCGTCCGCTGATTGGCGCCCGCACTTCTGTCCATTCGACATCCAGTTCCGCGAGCTTCAATGCCGCTTCCGCCGAGATAATTGCATCTTCGGCCTGCACCGCTGTCTGCCTGCGTGTTTCGTAAGCATCGGTGGAAATGGCCTTGTTCGCGGCAAGCCCTTCGGCACGTTTTGCTTCCCCCCGCGCCAACTCCGCCCGCGCCCGCGCTGCGCCTAACTCCCCTTTCAACCGGGTTGCCGAAGCCTGATAGGGGCGCTGATCGATTGTCACCAGCAAGTCCCCTTGCCTGACCTCGCTGCCTTCTTTGAAGTGAACCTTGTCGATGTACCCGCTCACCCGCGCGCGCACTTCAACGGTCTCGGGCGACACAAGGCGGCCTGTGAATTCATCCCATTCGTTGACCTTGCGCGGAATCGGCTGCGCGACCGACACCGGTGGAACAATGGGCAGGAGCGATTTGGGTTTCGCCGCTTCTCGGCAACCCGAAGCAAAAATGCCCACGACAGCGGCGAAGATGATTTGAATCGTGCTATTCTTAGTTTGCAAGTAATTGGAGGGAGAGAGTGATTTCAGCTTTGAGCACGCGCGAGACGGGACATTTCGCTTTTGCATCTTTCGCGATTTCCTCGAACTTGGCCGCATCAATGCCCGGCACCCGCCCGGTCAGGTCCAGGTGGATAGTGGTAATCGTCCAATCCCCGGCTACCTGCTCCAGAGCAAGTGTTGCTCGGGTTGACAATTCTTTCGGAGTGAAACCCGCGGCGCCCAGGAACGCAGAGAGTGCCATGGTGAAACATCCGGCATGAGCGGCCGCAATGAGTTCCTCCGGGTTCGTGCCCGGACCATTTTCGAACCGCGACGTAAACGAATAGGGCGTGTTGTTCAGGACGCCGCCAGGCGCGGAAATCGTCCCTTTTCCTGTCTTGAGATCACCATTCCAAACAGCAGATGCATTACGTTTCATTTTGTGATGTTATGGGTTGACGTTGCTTTGTGAAAGCACCGGGGTTTTGGTCATTGGACATTTACTCTCATTGCGCATGAGAGCCGCAACCTGCTCTCAGTTGGGTCCACTTGCAAGTGTGGAGCGAAGAGTGAAGCGTGGAGCGTGGGAGCAAGGAGTTTGCAACCTAAAGCCTAACTCCAATCTACGAACTTCTAACTTAGCGCTTTACGCTCCACGCTCCACGCTCCCGACGCCCGACCCGCGCCCGCCATTTCCTAAGCACCGACACAAAAACCTGATCCGCCCGGCGACTGAACACCTCCACGCACGAATAGCCACGCCGGGGAGCCAGAAATAACTCTGCTAAAACAAGACCTAGGCAGATGATTCGGTTCTGCCATCCGTCCAACCGCCATTGGCCTTTCCAGAAAAAAACGGGATGACGAAAAAGAGGTTCAGCATAGGCAATTGGCCACAAGTCTCCTGACGTTGGTCCGCGTGAGCCGATCAGATCACAAACCAGGTGCAAATGAAAAGTCAGCAGACATAGCAACGCCACGCGCCAGCGTTCACGCCCAAAACAAACAAGGAACCCAGTAGCGACTAAAGCTCCGGGCCAGCCGTGCGACAGATAATGGTGATACTGCTGGTAATAATGAAATGTGTTCTCCTGCCCTCTGCTCAGCGAGTGGGCAATATCCACAACCATGCCCAACCCATCCAAATCGGGCATAATTCCAGCCAAAGCGATTAACTTCCGATCACGCGTATTATTAGTGGTTGCGCATGCAATCAGCCAGCTACCCAGAAAATGGGTAATAGGTGACATAAATCAGTAACTGCCCTTTCTGACCGATCTCATTTCCATGAAAAAGAACACTATCTCACCCTCAAAGTTGCGGTTCCGGCAAAAGGACCGGGAGGCATCTATTGGAGCTGCTGGAATTCTGGGGGGTGTTTTAGAAGTATCCACGTGTTACCTCATGGGAAAATGTTGCCCGAGATCGTGGTTAGTTGAGGGGTTCGTTGCCTCAAGATAAATGTTACCGCTGTTCCTTAATTAAATTGGAAAGGGAAGCAGCTTACCAGGTTCGTTCAAGAGTTTAAAACGCAAAGACGCTGAGACTCAAAGCCACAAAAAGGACCGACGAAGGATTTGGTCAATAAAATAAAATGGAGAAACCCTCGGTATTAGAAACCTTTGTTCTGGCGTCTTGGCGTCTCGGCGCTAATTGAAGCTCTTTGAAAAACGAATTGCCGCCTAGCAAGAGGGTTCTTATCCACACGACGGCGTGGCGTTTTTCCCTTTCTTGTTCTTTTGGTTGCGGTTTTGCCGCGCTGAGTCTTTGCGTCTCTGCGCTAAACCGAGGTTTTTGTCCGGCTAAGGGAGCAAATGCCAGATGGATTTTTGTGCGACTTTATTTTACAGTGCGGCCATGTCTGACCTCACACAATTGCTCCACGCAATTGATGCGGGCGATCCGAAGGCTGCCAGCCAATTGCTGCCGCTCGTTTATGAGGAA
>Ga0157375_10000204_pt1 | contig 55063 bp, 50 predicted proteins | sample M35metaG_FD_115311 | JGI IMG/M metagenome (GOLD analysis project Ga0157375, IMG submission 115311) | Miscanthus rhizosphere microbial communities from Kellogg Biological Station, Michigan, USA - M3-5 metaG | ecosystem: Host-associated > Plants > Roots > Rhizosphere > Soil | place: USA: Michigan...
AAAAAGTTGACTTTCAGGAGATAAAATCTCTCAGAAAATCAACGTTTCTTTTGTATTCTTTTAGGAGCTATTTTCACTCTTACTTTAAATCTTTTTTGTGATTTTGTATTTTTACGCATATTTGTGAATATTTCGTAACTAAATGTAATGATTTTTTCGATTAAAACAAATACTTTTACGAAAAATTGTCAATTAAATTTTATTAAACTTAATTTAAAACATGATTGTGAAAAAAATGCTGATCCTTATTATAAAAGCTGTAGGAATTATTATCGGAATTATCATTGTATATGCTTTATTGGGCTATTTATTGCCTTTTATTGAGGTTTCGGCAAAGGATGACGGACAGAAAAAAGAAATCCCGATTTATATTTATACCAACGGTGTTCATACCGATATCGTGATGCCTGTAAAGAACGATCTGCAGGATTGGAGCACGAAAATCCCGTTTAATAATACAAAATCAAGACGAACGGATTATAATTATATAGGAATTGGCTGGGGTGACAAAGGTTTTTATCTGGATACTCCGACCTGGGCTGATCTGAAATTCTCTACAGCATTTAAAGCCGCATTTTGGTTGAGCGAATCGGCGATGCATTGCTCATACTACACAGAAATGAAAGAAGGCGATGATTGTAAAAAAATTATGATCAGCAGAGAGCAATACAAAAAATTGGTGAAATTTGTTGAAGATAAATTTGACAAAGATCAGAACGGAAATTTTGTTTTGATTCCTACAAATGCAGTGTATGACGTGAATGACGCTTTCTACGATGCACAGGGGAAATACAGTTTTCTAAATACCTGCAATACCTGGGCAAATGATGCCTTAAAATCTGCCGGACAGAAAGCTGCACTTTGGACACCTTCAGACTACGGGATTTTCTTACATTATAAATGATTTTTGTGAAAGTTTTTAGTGTAATTTTTTCAGTTTTATTGCTGTTTTCGTGTAAAACTGAAACTAAGGATAATGAGAAAAAAACAGACAGAATCGAAATTTCAAAAGTTGAAAAAAAGCCTGAATTTGATTTCAATAAAACAAAGCTTAAAGCAGAGGAAGCCTTGAAATTTTGTAAGTCTGAAAACTTCAATACCGATTTTTGTATTTTAATTGATATGAGCCTTCATTCCGGTGTCAAAAGATTTTTTGTCTGGAATTTTAAAGATAATTCTATTTCTGGAAAATATCTGGTTGGTCACGGTTGTGGCTCAAATCCCTGGAGTCTGGATGGATCAAAGGAAACTCCCGAGTTCAGCAATGAAGACGGAAGTCATCTTTCTTCTTTAGGAAAGTATAAATTGAAGGAAAGAGGGTATAGCGATTGGGGAATTAACGTAAAATATGTAATGCATGGTCTTGAAAAGAGCAATGATAATGCATTGAAAAGATTTATTGTTTTTCATTCCTGGAATCTGATGAGTGATGAAGAAGTTTTTCCTAAAGGCTCTCCTGAGGGTTGGGGTTGCCCTACAGTTTCCAATAAAGCCATGAAAGAAATTGATCCTATGATTCAACATTCTAAAAAACCGGTTTTGATGTGGATTTATAATTAAAATTAAAGCAATGAAACACCGCCTTTACCGCGAGCAACAATTAAACTGCGACCTACAAACCGCGTGGAAGTTTTTTTCTTCTGCCAACAATCTTTCTGAGATCACGCCGAAAGAAATGAATTTTATTGTGTTGACAACATTTGAAGACGACAATATTTATGAAGGAATGCTCATCGATTATTTCGTTTCTCCTTTGCTGGGAATAAAAATGAAATGGCAGACTGAAATTATTCAGGTTGATTTCCAAAAAAGCTTTACCGATTTTCAAAAAAAAGGACCTTACAAATTATGGCACCACCATCATGAATTTATTGAAAATGAAAATGGTGTTTTTATGAAAGATACGGTTGATTATGAACTGCCTTTTGGGTTTTTAGGCGAAATCGCTCATAGCATTTTAGTCAAAAAGAAACTGGAAGATATTTTTAATTACCGGTATAAAGTGTTGGAAGAAAGATTTAATCAAAAATAACTTTTAAGATAAAATTTTCCGGATTGTGTCCAATAATCAAATTCCGATTGTCATACTATACAAAGACTGAGTAAATTTTTCTTTTGTATATTTAAATTAACTAACAATCGGGATATATGGCAACTCAATTTCTAAACTCATCGATCATGAGGAAAGTAGCAATGGGGCTTTCCGGCTTTTTCCTTATAAGTTTTCTGATGCTGCATGTTTCACTGAATTTTACTTCTGTGCTTAGTGAAGACCTTTTTAATCAAATTTCGCATTTCATGGGTTATAATCCACTGGTACAATATATTGGTCAGCCGATATTGATCTTTGGACTTGTTTTTCATTTTGTTATGGGGTTTATCCTGGAAATTCAGAATCGTAGGGCAAGACCCATAGGTTACGCTTCTAATGCAAGCTCTGCAAACAGCTCGTGGAGCTCAAGGAATATGATCATTTCCGGGGCGGTGATTCTGTCTTATTTTTGCCTTCACTGGTATGATTTCTGGTTTCAGGAGCTTAATTATAAATTTATCGAAATGAATGTTCCGAATGAGACGAGATATTATCCAGAATTGGTTCATAAATTTCAAAGTCCGTTGCGTACATTTTTGTATTGCTGCGCTTTTGTATTGCTTGGTTTTCACCTGTGGCACGGCTTTTATTCTTCGATGCAGTCGGTTGGTTTTAACAACAAATATGCTCGCGCATTGAGTGCTTTTGGGAGGTATTTCGCGATTGTAGTTCCTTCAATTTTTATTTTTATTGCATTATTTCACCATTTTATAAGGTAAATTTAATTTGTAGATTATTTTATTCACAAAATTTTTTCGTTGAAGAAACTTGTTATTTATAGGTATAAGCAATGGAATTTTTTCGTCGCTTTTTCTTTTAATGTACGATTAAGAAATGTGAAGTAATATGATTTCACTCATAAGTAGCCCGTGTGGAGATCGATATATTTGAGTGAAGTATTATATTATGAAGGCAAAAGAAATTTCCGGTGTTCCTCAACAGAAAAAAGGGGGTTTTCATGATACGGAAAGTGAGAAAATATTTGATAACTCTGAGATAGCATCTCAAAAATTTAAAATTTTAAAACAACGATTTTTCTTCATCAACCGATGGAAAGACTATTGTGGTGATCAACTGGCAGATTTTAAATTGCATGATGCATATGGGAATTTCTTAGAACAGGCACCGCAAATCGGAAATTTTATTAGAATTGATATTCCCGGACCGGGCAATGCTGAGGCGAAAGGCTATGATTGGGTGCAGATTATCAGTATGTTTGAGGAGGACGAAGGTCAATATGCAAAAGTCATTATTACCTGCAGGCCGTCTTCCATTCCCGGAAAGAGAGAAGACTGGCACATTGCACATTTTTATTCTGTGCAGGCATCGTCAACTTTTATCATTTCGAAGGAAGAAAACCTTATAAAAGTCGGAGTTTACGGCAGAAATGAATCCCCGAATTTTAATACAGGTTTTTTAGATAAAATAAGAAATCTATTTATCAGTCTCGGAGGCATTGCAGGGTTTTCTAAAGTACAGTGGAAAGTCCTTTCAGACGGGCTTTTAGATTTTGAATAGCTTCATAATAAGTTTGAATTATTAATATTAAAATGTAAGGCAATGAAAAGAAATCTTTTCGACAAATTTTCAGATTGGTCGGTTTGCTTCACCGGAAGCGCAGAAGCATTTATTGGAGCAAGCTTGCTGGTTATTATTTGGGCAGCGACAGGTCCGGTTTTTAAGTATTCGGAAACCTGGCAGATGGTGATCAATACGGGAACCACAATTATTACTTTTTTAATGGTTTTTTTGATTCAGAAAGCTCAGAATAAAGATTCCAAGGCGATTCAGATCAAACTAAACGAATTAATTGCAACAAGCAAAAAAGCGAGCAACCGGATCGTTGATATTGAAGATTTAACGGAAGATGAGTTGGATCAGCTTCATAAATTTTACGAAAAAATAGGAAAGCTTCCCAAAGAACAAACATTTTCGGAAAATGAAAATCCAATAGATGAAGATTTTAATCAAAGGTATAAATAATTGATTTTTAGATAAATTCTAATTGTAATTTGAAATTAAACCTCTGGAATTATTATTTCAGAGGTTTTACTATTGATTGTCGGTTTTACTTTCAAACTGAAATATTCTTGAATTTTTACGTATAAATCACAATTTTTGAAATAAAATAATTCACACTAATTTGTTATATTGTTAAATAATAATTAATATTTTATTTGATTTGTTGTTGATTTTTATTAAAATTAACATTTTTAGTATTTTTATATAAATGTCTGTGTTATTTTTTCGTTTTTTTTTAATAATTTTATCTTAATAATGCTTGAATCGATAGTCATGGAAATATTGAGAAACCATATCGAACAAATAACTCCACTTAATGATGGCGAATTTGAGTATATAAAATCTTTTTTCACCCAAAAAAAAGTAAGAAAAAACCAATATCTGATTCAGGAAGGTGATGATGTGAGAAATGAATATCTTGTTTTATCAGGGATTTACAAGGTCTTTTACCTTGACGAAAACGGAAGGGAATACATCTGTATGTTTGCGCAGAAAAATTGGTGGATGTCGGACTACAAATCTTTTTTTAATCAGCTGCCGGCAGCAATGTTTCTTGAATGTATCGTTGAAGGGGAAGTATTGTGTCTGAGTCTTCACGGAAGAGAAAAATTAGCCGCCGATATGCATAAAATGGAACATTTTTTCAGAGTTAAGTTAACGCATGGTTTTGTCGCTTTGCAACAGAGAATAAGGTTGTTATTATCGAATACGCCGCAACAGCGATACGAGCAGTTTGCCAAATTGTACCCCGATTTGTTGCAACAGGTTCCTAAAAAATGTATTGCTGAATTTATCGGAGTAAGCCGGGAGACTTTAAGCCGGTTGCATCCCAGAGAAAAATAATGGAGTGTGATGTCGATCGCGCTTTTTTTTTAAATTAAAACTAATAGCTATGCTCGTTAAAAAGAACCTTTCCTTAAAAGATATCTATAAATTTGCTGGTCAGCATTTATTATGGCTGATCCCGTGGATGCTTTCTGTTGCAACGCTGTACCGCTTTACCCACTGGAAATTTATCACGATTCCCTGGTTACCGCTTTCTTTGATCGGTACCGCTGTAGCTTTTTATGTAGGGTTTAAAAATAATCAGTCGTACGACAGACTTTGGGAAGCCCGGAAAATCTGGGGTGCAATGGTAAATAACAGCCGGAAACTTGGCACAATGATCAGGCATTTCAAGGCTGAAAATGCTGTCAGCAATGAAAATACGGATAAAATCAGGAAAAAAATTATCTATAATCATATTGTGTACTTGTATCAGCTGCGCGAGCAATTATTAAAACCCATGAAATGGGAGCATGTAAGCCTGTACGGAATGTTCGGGCTTTATAACCAAAAAAGGAGGGACAGGATATTCAGCAGTTTTGAGAAAGAGCTTAAAGAAATTCACTGCTCACGTTACATTACTGATGAAGAAATGCAGGAGTTGGAACGATTTAATAATGTTGCAGCACAACTTTTAGATAAACAGACAGAGCTTATACAGTCGCTTTCGGACGCAAAATCTGTCAATTGTATGCAACAAATTGAATTACAGGCCATAATTAATAATTTCTATGACGATCAAGGACGTACCGAACGGATCAAAAATTTCCCGTTTCCACGAAAATATGCGAGTTTCAGTTTTGTTTTTGTCTGCATTTTTGTATTTCTGTTGCCTTTTGGGATTGTGGGAGAATTTGCAAAACTGGGCGATGACATGATCTGGCTGAGCGTTCCGGTAGGAGTGGTTGTAGGATTTATTTATGTCGTGATGGAGTTGATTGGAGATTACTCGGAAAACCCTTTTGAAGGGTTGCAGAATGATATTCCGATGCTTTCTATCTGCAGGATTATTGAGATAGATCTGCTTCAGATGATGGGTGAGAAAGACATACCACCGCCCATTCAGCCTAAAGATAATATTTTGCTTTAAATTTTAATTCTAAGTTAAAAATATAAAAACCATGGAAGGAGCAGTAGAAATATATTTAAAATCATTACGATCCTTTTGTCCGGAACTTACAGACCATGAATTGGATCTATTTGCTTCAAAACTTACCATTATAGAATTAAAAAGAAAAGATTTTTTCCTTAAATCGGGGATTGTTCAGAATGCGGTGGGGTTTATTGCTAAAGGATTAGTCCGTTCTTCTTACATCGACCTCAATGGGAATGAAATTACCGTGGGTTTTTATTCAGAAAATGATTACGCCACACATTATCCCGCTTTTATCACCCGAAAAACCAGCGGTTATACGATACAATGTCTGGAACCTACAACCTTTGCCTGCCTTTCATACGAAGATATGCAGTGGGTATATCAGCAATCTTCCAACTTCGAAAGATACGGACGCCTGGTGGCTGAAGAAATTTTAAAAAGACAGCAGGCGCGTATAGAAAGTTTTATATTTCAGTCTGCCGAACAACGTTATCTTAACTTTATTCAACATTATCCTGCCCTCTTCAACAGGGTTTCTTTATCACATTTGTGTAGCTTTCTATGGATTGAACGACAATCACTTACACGAATTCGCCATAAAATATTACAAAAATAATTTTTGACACATTTGTGTCAGGTACGACTTTTATTTCTTTGCCAACTTTGCAGTATAAAATTAAACAAACTGCAACGGAAAATCATTTTATAACAATTTTAAATCAATAATTAATTACAATAAAAATTAATGAATTGAAGTAAAAATGAAGTGAAAAAATCCAATGGTTAAGAATATTGTTTCACCTTAAAAAATTATTAATTATGGCAACTATACAACTGCAAAAAACGTTCAGACGTATTGTAACCGGTCATGATACCGACGGAAAAGCAATTATTGTTTGTGATGCACCTCCTGTTCATTCACAGCTTGTAGGAGGACCCGGCGGACCAACATTTTTTGAAGTATGGCACACCGTGGAAACTCCGGCTTTGATTCATGCACAGCCTGATGAAATTGATGAAGCCACGCTGGTATTGCCCCCACCTAAAAACGGAACCCGAATAAGAGTCATAGAATTTCCTCCCGAAAGTGAAGAAATCAGAAAGCTTACCGGAACAGAGGCTGCCGAAAAATTTAAGTCGATGGGAGATGAAAAAGCTTCAACTTCATCACAGGGAGCTCCACATCCGCTGATGCACCGCACTCAGACACTGGATTACGGGATCGTTCTTGAAGGAGAAATCACCTTGATTCTCGATCGCACAGAAACAACCATTTATGCCGGAGATATTGTTGTTCAAAATGGTACAAACCACGCTTGGGCAAACAGATCTGACAAGGTATGCCGGGTGGCTTTTGTACTTATTGATGGTCAGTTTACAGACACCGTTCTTTAACATTTAAAAATACAGTTATGAGAATTAAACCTATTCCCCCAAGTAATCTTGATCCTGAACTCCGTTTTGTTCACGACGAGATAGCAAGTCTAATTACCCGTAGCCAGGGACAGGCATCGATGATTGATTCTGAAGGTGCATTATTAGGACCATTTCCGCCGATGCTGCATTTTCCGCAATTTGGAATTCCGGCTTTAAGTTTTATCAGAACGCTTGACAATTTTGCTACTCTTGACAAAAAAGTGCGGGAAGTTGCAATTTTAACGGTAGGAAGCACTTTTGGGGCTCGTTTTGAGCTGTATGTTCACGAAATTATGGCGGAAGCCTTTGGTCTTTCACCTGATATTGTAGCCTCACTTTCGGCAGGCACGCGTCCTTATGGTTTGAACGAACAGGAAGCGATTACGTATGATATTGCCCATACTTTGGCGACCGGACATATTGTTTCAGCTTCGACCTATAAACAGGGTGTGAATTTATTGGGGCAGGAAGGTATAGCAGAACTTTTCTTCCTGATAGGTGGGTACAGCTTTATCGCAATGATCTTAAACGGATTTGATATTCCCGCTCCGGAAAAGAATGATTAATTAAAATTTTACTTTTAAAAAATATCAGCTTATTTATAAAAATCGTTTAAATTAATTTAAAATTTAACCACAAAAGACATAACAGTTATTCCTGAACTTCTTTTGCGGTAGAAATAAAAATTTAAGTGATTTCCATCACACTTTTTTAGTGATTTTGCTCCTTTAATTCAGAGCATTTTCCAGACTAATTTTGTCCTGTAAATCAGAAAATATTATTTGAAAAAATTCAAGTAAAGAATCCTCTTATTTAAAATATTAACTCAAAAAAAAAATCAAAAATGGAATATAGAAAATTAGGAGACACCGATCTCGAATTATCAGCAATTACCTATGGAAGCTTTGCCATTGGCGGTACAATGTGGGGCGGAACTGAAGAAAACGAAGCCCAAAATGCAATCAGAGCATCCATCGATCATGGAGTGACAACTATTGATACAGCACCGTTTTACGGATTAGGATTTAGTGAAGAACTAATCGGAAGAACCATTAAAAATATGGATCGCTCAAAAGTTCAGATTCTTACAAAATTTGGAATGGTCTGGGATGGTAGCAACCAAGGCAAAGGCGATTATATGTGGGATCAGGAAGACAACGGCAAAATATATCCTTTGTATAAATATGCCTCAAAAGCCAATGTAATTAAGGAAACTGAAGAAAGCTTAAAGCGCTTGCAAACAGATTATATCGATTTATTACAGCTGCACTGGCCGGATTCTACCACTCCGATTGACGAGACAATGGAAGCTCTGCAACAATTGATCGACCAGGGAAAAATACGTGCTGCAGGGGTAAGCAATTATGATAAAAATCAAATGCTGGAAGCTCAAAAAACATTAAAACTGGCTTCCAATCAATTGCCTTACAGTATGCTGAACCGTCAGATCGAAAAAGATATTGTACCGACTGCCATTGAAAATAATATTGGCTTAATAGCATACAGCCCATTGGAAAGAGGCTTGCTAAGCGGGAAATATTTTAAAGGAGAACATCTGAAATCTGATGATCACCGAAACGGATATTTCGGACAGTTTGATCCTGAAAAAGTAAAAGTCTTCCTCAGTAAAATTGAACCTCTTGCCAAAGACAAAAATGCCAGTCTTGCTCAATTGGTTTTGCGATGGACTACTGTACAGCCCGGCATCACAGTCGTTCTTGCAGGAGCCAGAAACAGCGAACAGGCAATAAGCAATGCTGAATCAATAGACATTAACCTGAGCAATGAAGAACTTCAGTTCATCAACAAAGAACTGGAAATATTCTCTCTTTAATTTAAAATAAAACAAACAACAAATAAAACAAAAAATGAAAACAATGTTTTTATCGCTGCTTCTTGGCGGCATTCACACTCCTTACTTCATCGTCATGCTCTAATGATGACGAAGTGACAACGGCAACTCCGCAAACCTATGTATTAGTACACGGCGCATGGCAGGCTCCATATGTTTGGAGCTCAGTAAGAACAAATCTTGAAAAGCAAGGTAACAAAGTAATTGTCGTAGAACTTCCGGGACACGGTACGGACAACTCGCCGACTCACACTTTAACACTCGATGTGTATCGTGACAAAGTGATTGATGCTTTTTCTAAAACAGACGGAAAAGTGATTCTGGTAGGACACAGCATGGCAGGAATGGTCATCAGCAATGTAGCCGAAAAAGTGCCTTCTAAAATTAAAAAGCTGGTCTATATCGGAGCTTTTCTTCCTGAATCAGGGCAATCTTTGGGTGATCTGGCTAAGCTGGATCCGGGCTCACAGTTGGGGGCTTCATTGGTTCAGTCAGCAGATCAATTGACATTTGATGTGAAAAGTGAAGATTTAACGCGTCTTTTCATCAATGACGGAACTCCGGCTGATAAAGATCTTGTGGTCAACAATTACCGCCCGGAACCGGCAATTCCGTTGGGAAATAAGGTGACGTTAACAGGTCAGAACTTTGGAAGCGTACAAAAAGTATATATCAAAACTCTTCAGGATTTGGTGATTTCTCCGGCTTTTCAGGATCTGATGATTGGTAAGGCAGGTATTACAACTGTATATCAGGTGAATACAAGTCACTCGCCATTTTTGTCTAAACCAAAAGATGTTTCTGATCTTTTGCAGAAAATCGGACAATAATATGTTCTAAAATAAAGCGACCGATCGCTTGAAAGGTTGGTCGTTTTAATCATTAAAAAACAATGCGCTGTAAAAATCATGTTACACCATTGAAGTGATTCTGATCACACTTTTCCTGTGATTCCCGTCACGTTTTTTTTGTGAGTTTCGTCCTTTTTTCTGAGCCTTATATCGTAGTAGATTTGTTCATAGGAAATTGAATAGTAAGCTACTAAATACAATAAGATTTGATGTAGCAATACAATAATTATAAACCATAAAAAATTCAACATTATGATAACAATAGCTAAAATATTCTTGTCAGCCTCATACAATTTCATTGCGGTCTTTAGCACATTTCTCTTTTTGTGCAACGGATTTGTAAAGGCGCAAAATTCAGATAAAATGAAAAAGAAAATCTTATTCGTGGTTACAAGTCACGATCAAAAAGGAACAACAGGTGAAAAAACAGGATTTTACTTGTCAGAAGTAGCTCACCCCTGGAATGTATTAATCAATTCAGGATATGAGATTGATTTTGTAAGCCCAAAAGGTGGCAAAGCTCCGGTTGACGGCTTCAATCTTGGAGATTCAGTTAATAAAAAGTTTTGGGACGACGCAAAATACAGAAAGAAGATTGAAAATACTTTAAAACCTTCTGAAATCAAGCCCGATGATTATGCAGCCATTCATTATGCAGGCGGACATGGTGCGATGTGGGATTTCCCGGAAAATGAAGAGCTAGCAGTAATTGCCGCCAAAATATATGAAAAGAATGGTGTCGTAAGCGCGGTTTGTCACGGTCCGGCAGGGCTTGTCAATATCAAGCTTTCCAATGGAAAATATTTGGTAGACGGTAAAAAAGTCAATGCTTTTACGAATGAAGAAGAAGTTGCCGTAAAATTAGACAACATTGTTCCTTTTTTATTGGAAAATAAATTGATTGAGCGTGGCGCAAAATTCGAAAAATCCGGTCTTTGGCAGTCACACGTTGTTACAGATCAACGTTTGGTAACAGGGCAAAATCCGCAATCTGCCCAGGCAGTTGGAGAAGCTGTTCTGGAACAACTTAAACAACAGCAAATTATCGGAAAACTAACCCGGTTTGAAGTGAAAAAAGAATATCAGGATCAACTTCAGAATGCACTTAGCGATTATGTGAAAAATTCGCTTTCCAAAGAAGGAAATATCATGTCGGAAGCTTATTATGAAAAAGAAAAACCTTCCGTTTTATGGTTAATCGAAAGATGGAATGATAAAAATGAATGGGAAAAATTCAACAATAATTCAGAAGCGAAAAAAATTCAGTCTTTAGCGAAAAAAGCATTAGTTGAACCTGTAAAAATCATTAATGTAAAAGATCTTGAACCGATCTCAAAAGAACAATGGCGCAGACCTAGCAAAAAAGAAGATCATCAGCTCACCATCATGCTGTTTGTGGATGCGAAAAATGGTACACAACAGACTTTCAAAGAGGTGTATCATGTAGCGATGCCGGAGTTTCGAAGTGAGCCGGGAGTTGTGACGTATCAGTTATCACAGCTTGAAAGTGATGCTGCACAATTTGTGACATATGAAAAATTCAGAGGTGATGACGCTTTTCAGTATCATTTGAAATTCCCGCCTATTCAGCCTGTGATCGATTATCTCAATACAAGCATTAAAAAGCAGCCTTTCCAGGATGGTCTTCATAACCTGATTGAGTTTGCTCCCCTTATTCGTGAATAACAAATTTTATATTAAAATATTAATTATTAAACCTAAAAAAATGAAAACAATTTACAACACTCTTTTAGCAACTATCATAGGAATATTTGCTGTATCAAATCTAAATGCCCAAACAACAATTAAAACAGATAAAATGACTAAAGTAAGCCAGGTAAACGAATTAGACATCGTTAACCAATTATCTTCCCAGCCGGCAGTGGTTAATATGCCGGTTTCACAACTATTAAATGCTCCCGGAAACGAAGCGTTGAGAGACTTTTTCTTCACTCCGGTGAAAGATAAAACAGTTCTTAAAGGCAAAAAAATTGCTGTAATCGCAGCCGATGGTTTTGAGGAAATCGAATTGTTAGGACCGGTATGGTACTTCAGACAATTGGGCGCTCAGGTTGACATCGTAGCTCCGAAATTCAATCCGGCTCCGGCTAGATATGGTCTTGTTTATCCTGAAATGTCAAAAACTCACATTATGGCAATCCAGTATTTGCAGCCTGTAGGTTGGATCAAATTTGACCGTACTGCAGATCAGATTAAAGTAAATGACTACGACGCAGTTTTCGTTCCCGGTGGAGCCTGGAATCCTGATAACCTTCGTTATGACAAAGATGTGATCAAATTTATTCAGGATTTTAATAAATCTGGAAAGCTGATCGCAGCGATCTGTCATGCTCCGGTTGTATTGGCCTCTGCCGATATTTTAAAAGGAAGGAAATTAACAGGGTACTGGAATATTCAGGTTGATTTAAAAAATGCAGGGGCAACAGTGGTAGATGAGCCTGTAGTTACAGACGGAAATATTGTGACAAGCAGACACCCGATTGATGTGGCTGATTTCTCAAGAGCTGTTGAGAATTGGTTGGTTAAACATTAATACTCAACAATTGTGAAGGACCTGGTAAATTTGAAAATTTCATGTCCTTTGCTTGATTTAATGATAAAAAAAACAACTAAAATTTAACCTATAAAACTTACTGTTATGACACATCAAACGCAATGGGGATCACCACCACGACCTTCAGATCCCAAAAAAGGTTTTAAAATTCATTTTCTTGTTTTTTTACTCACTACTCCGGTGATCTGGCTAGTGTGGTATTTAATTGACAGAACGTATATCTGGCCTTTGTGGTCAACATTAGGATGGGGAATTGGCGTACTGTTCCATTATTTGGGAGTGTATGTTTTTAAAAGATAATAAATCTTAACTATCAACAACAGAATCAGTCATTAATTCATTAACATCTGATCTTAAATTATAAAAATAGCTTTTCAAATGAAGAGCTATTTTTTTGTTTAACAATCACGTAGAAATTTTTTTCATGATTTTGTGTGTATGATAGAAAATTTCGCGAATAAATTCTAAATTAAGCGTATATTTAATCTTAGTGAAATGGTGGGTGTACATAATTTTTAATGTGCGGAGTTGAGCGGCAAGATAGTTGCAGTAACTAAAAACCACACAAAATATATAATATGAATTTACGGTTAAATCCAAATTCTAAGATTGAAAATTTTCACACTGAAAATTTCCGGTCGGATGTCTTGGAAGGCTTAAGAAAGATTTCTAAAAAGTTGTCTTCAAAATATTTCTATGATAAAACAGGAGACGGTCTTTTCCAAAAAATAATGGCGATGCCGGAATATTATCTGACCAAATGTGAATTGGATATATTTAAAAATAAAACGGCAGAGCTTACCCAATTAATTATCCCCGAAAACGAACCTTTTGATTTGATAGAATTAGGAGCGGGAGATGCCATGAAATCAACGTTTTTACTCAAATATCTTGTTGAAAAAGGAACTGATTTCACCTATATGCCCATCGATATTTCAGGAAATATTCTTTCTGTTTTAAATGAAAAGCTCAGCGCTCAGCTTCCAGCTTTGGAAATCATTTCTCTGGAAGGCGAGTACTTTGAAATGCTTCAGAAAGCAGCTTCATTATCTTCCAGAAAAAAGGTTATTTTGTTTCTGGGAAGCAATATCGGGAATATGAGCCTGAAAGAATCCGAGAGTTTTTGCTTTAATCTAAATCAAAATCTTGCTTCGGGCGATGTGGTTTTAATTGGTTTTGATTTACAGAAAAATCCACACACAATTTTAAATGCGTATAATGATGAAACAGGGATCACAGCAGCATTCAACCTTAATCTTCTGACCAGGATCAACAGAGAACTTGATGCCAATTTTAATCTTGAGCAATTTCAGCATTATCAAACCTACGATCCCGTAACCGGAGCCTGCAGAAGTTTTTTGGTAAGCCTTAAAGATCAGAATGTAACGATTGGAGATGATATCATTTCGTTTTCTGAAAACGAGCTGATCGATATGGAAATTTCACAAAAATTTTCCCATGAAAAAATAAAAGAATTGGGAGAAAAATCTGGTTTTAGTATGATCGGAGAAATTAAAGATTCAAAAAATTGGTTTGTGGATACCGCGTGGCAAGTAAAATAAATTAACTAAAAATCAAATAGAACATGACACCTAATACATTGACAACAGATTTAGTTAAAAAATATACAGACATTCGTCAATATTCAGAAAAAATATGCGCTCCTTTGGAAATTGAAGATTATGTTGTACAACCGATTGTAGACGTGAGTCCTCCGAAGTGGCATCTCGGTCACACGACATGGTTTTTTGAAACTTTTATTTTAGAACCTAATTTTCCAGGTTATAAAGTTTTTGATGCTCAGTATAATTTTGTTTTCAACAGCTATTACGAAACGATCGGAGCGAGGGTAATCCGCACTGACAGAGGAAATTTGAGCCGCCCATCCGTTTCTGATATTTTCAAATACCGGAAATATGTTGACGAACAAATGAAAGTTTTCCTTCAAAGTGAATTCATGACTGAAAAAATAGAACCTTTATTGGAATTAGGGTTAAATCACGAGCAACAGCATCAGGAATTATTAATTACAGATATTAAATATATTTTAGGTCACAATCCGCTTTTTCCGCCATACAAAAAAGAGAATATTTCTAAAAAAGAACATTCCGCAAATACAGAAATGCTGAGGTTTTCAGAAGGTGTTTATGAAATTGGCTTTAACAGAGAAGGCTTCTGTTTTGATAATGAATTAGGCAGGCACAAAGTCTATTTGAATGATTTTGAAATCGCCAGCCAACAGGTTACCAACAGAGAATATTTACAATTCATGGAAGCCGGAGGATACGATGATTTCAGACATTGGCATGCCGAAGGCTGGGACTGGGTGAAGCAAAACAGTGCGAAATCTCCTTTATACTGGCATTTTATCGACGGTCAATGGATGAATTATACATTAAACGGTTTGCAGGAAGTGGATTTTGATGATGCCATTTGTCACATCAATTTTTACGAAGCTTCCGCCTTTGCATCATGGAAGGGAATGCGTTTGCCAACCGAAGCGGAATGGGAAGTCGCATCTGACAGTTTTGATTGGGGAAACCGCTGGGAATGGACAAATTCTGCCTATTTACCTTATCCTGATTTTAAAAAAGAAGCCGGGGCAGTCGGAGAATACAACGGAAAATTCATGGTCAATCAAATGGTTTTACGTGGTGCTTCCGAGGCGACACCTCTTGGACACAGCAGAAATACTTATCGTAATTTTTTCCAAACCGGTCTGAAATGGCAGTTTACAGGAATCAGATTAGCTAAATAACCGTCAATGATTACAGTAGAATCGGTTTCAAAGAATTTTAACGGAAAACCTGCGGTTGACAATATTTCTTTTCAGGCACATGATAAAGAAATTTTGGTACTTTTGGGAACCAGCGGTTGCGGAAAAACGACAACTTTAAAAATGATCAATCGCCTGATAGAAGCTGATTCGGGAAATGTTTTAATTGACGGTAAAAATATTCGTGATCAGAAAATAGAAGAATTAAGAATGGGAATTGGCTTTGTCATGCAGCATTCTGGATTATTTCCTCATTATACGATCAAACAAAATATCGCCGTCGTTCCTGAATTACTAAAATGGGACAAAAAAAAGACAGAGAACAGGACCGAAGAACTTTTACATAAACTACATCTTTCCGAAGACGTACTTTCCCGTTTTCCAGTTGAATTGAGTGGTGGTCAGCAACAGCGTGTCGGCATTGCAAGAGCTTTAATCGCCAATTCACCGATTTTATTGATGGATGAACCTTTCGGAGCGTTAGACAATATCACTAAAGCAGATATTCATTCAGAATTTAAATCATTGGAAGAGCTTAAAAATAAAACCATTATTTTGGTCACTCACGATGTTCAGGAAGCCTTTGAATTGGGACATCGGATCTGCTTAATGGATAAAGGGAAAATTATTCAGACAGGAACTCCAAAAGAAATGATTTATCATCCCGAAAATGATTTTGTGAAAGATTTTTTCGCTGAAAACCGATTGTTGCTGGAATATAAAGTGGCAACTTTGAAAGATATTAATGATTTTAATTCAGAAAACTTATTTAATGAATTTAATTTTACAGAAAATACAAGCGTCTGGAATGCCTTACAAAAATTAAGTTCAGATCATAAAAATACAGCGCATTACGAAAGCCTGATCAGGGCATTTAATGACTATAGAAAATTACAGATCGTATGACACAGCAAAGTCTTTGGCAGTTTATCATGGAACAGCACGAAAAGCTGTTGACTCAGGTTGTACAGCATCTTGGACTGACTTTTTTGTCATTGCTTTTGGCGATTATTGTGGGTGTACCTTTAGGAATTCTGATCGCCCGAAAACGAAAACTTTCAAGCTCGGTTCTTGGTGTTGCAGGGATTTTACAGACAATTCCGAGTATCGCTTTACTGGGTTTTATGATTCCCGCTTTTGGAATTGGTGCGACACCCGCCATCGTCGCGTTGCTGATCTACGCGCTTTTACCCATCATTCGCAACACGTATACAGGAATCACGGAAGTAAACCCAACCGTCATTGAATCCGCAAAAGCCATGGGAATGAATAAAAGCCAGCTTCTTTTTAAAGTTGAACTTCCCTTGGCGATGCCCGTTATCATTGCAGGAATAAGAACGGCAGCTGTAATTAACGTTGGTGTGGCGACATTGGCATCTTTTGTTGCAGCAGGCGGTTTGGGTGAATTTATCTTCGGCGGAATTTCCCTGAATAATACCAATATGATTTTGGCGGGTGCAATTCCCGCAGCATTATTGGCTGTTGTGTTGGATCAGTCGATTGCCGTTTTACAAAAATCAGGGTATCAATTGTTTCAAAAATTAAAATATATTGTTCCTGCAATATTGATTATTCTTGGAGTTGCTTATATGTTGACTTCCGTTTCAGATAATAAGATTAAAGCAGGTTTTACCCCTGAATTCATGGGAAGACAGGATGGTGATCTGGGTTTGCGTTCTGTTTATGGCTTACATGCAAATCCTAAAGTGGTCAATGATGCTGTGATGTATAAAGCAGCTTACGAAGGCGAGCTTGATCTGATCAGCGGATATTCTACTGACGGCAGGATCAAAGCTTTTGACTTGTATGTTTTGGATGATGACAAGAAAATATTTCCGCCTTATTTTGCGGCTCCGATTATTAAGACTAAAACATTGGAAAAATTTCCCGAGCTGGAACAAACATTGAATTTATTAACAGGGAAATTCAACGATTCGATCATGACGGATTTAAATTACAAGTCCGATTATCTTCATCAGACGCCTGAAAAAATTGCCAGAGATTTTTTAGTGAAGAACAATTTATACAAAAATCCACGAAACGGAAATTCCGGAACAGTAAAAATCGGATCAAAGATTTTTGGCGAACAGTACATTCTCACAGAAATGTACAAAATGCTGATTGAAGGTTACACCAATTATAAAGTAGAAACAAAAACAGGTCTGGGAGGAACCAAAATATGTTTTGATGCCCTGATGAATGACGCCATCGATTTTTATCCAGAATATACAGGAACCGGACTTTTAGTACTATTAAAACCTACCGGACAGACCATTAAAACAGTTTCTCAAAGTGCTGAACAAACTTATAATTACGTCAATTCAGCATTTAAAAAGCAATACGGAATCCAATGGCTGAAACCGCTCGGATTTAATAATTCTTATGCATTAATGATGCGCAAAAAACAGGCAAAAGAATTGAACATAAAAAGTATATCAGATCTAAAGAGTTATCTTGATGCAAATTAATGTGGTACGTGTGGTATCAATATGTTCGTTAAAATAAAAACAAAGGTTTAAAATAATAAAAGAAACACTTTTAACAATTAAAAAATAACTATTTTTCCAAAATTTGTAAGTATTTTTGAAACATAAGTAAATATAATTAATTATTGATTTTACGTTTCTATGATATTAATTGTTGATGATAATCAAAGTAATCTTTATTCACTGAAAAAATTGCTGGAATCTAAAGATTTTCAGGTAGATATAGCAAGTTCAGGTGAAGTGGCACTGGGAAAAGCATTGAAAAATAATTATGCTTTGATTATTTTGGATGTGCAGATGCCCGACATGGACGGATTCGAAGTTGCCGAAACACTGGCCGGCTACAGTAAAACAAAAGAAATACCCATCATATTTTTATCGGCTGTAAATACCGAAAAAAAATTCATAACCCGCGGATACGCCTCGGGAGGGAAAGATTACGTTACCAAACCGATCGATCCCGAAATTCTTATGCTTAAAGTAAAAACTTTCTACAACCTTCAGGAACGGAACCTTGCGATGAAAAAAACGCAGCAGAGTCTGGAGCTTGAAGTAAAGGGAAGAAGGGAATCTCAGGTCACCATGAAATCCCAGATCGACCATTTTCATCTGATGCTGGAATCTCTGCCACAAATTGCTTTTACATTAAATGAAGAAGGCGTTGTCGATTTTGTAAACCGAAAATGGCACGAATATTCCGATTCTGAGCAAGAGTTTCCTGAAACGCATTTTGATGATTTGAATATTAAAGAAGAATTCGAACGTTGCAGAAAAAAAGGCAAAGCGTTGGAGCTGGAAGTCAGAATAAAAAACATCGAAACCGGGAATTTCCGTTATCATTTACTGCGTGTGACCCCTGTTTATGATGAAGGAACGATAAAAAACTGGGTAGGAACATTTACTGATATTGATGATCAGAAAAAAGTTGAAAAAGAAAAAGATGAATTTTTAAGCATCGCCAGCCACGAGCTTAAAACTCCTTTAACGAGTATAAAAGCTTACGTACAGCTGTTGGATCGTAAATTAAAACTGGAAAAAGAAAGCGCAGAATCCGGATTTCTGGTAAAAGTTCAGGATCAGATTGAAAAGCTTAACAGCCTGATTACTGATTTACTCGATGTTTCTAAAATTGAAAACGGTAAGCTTAAGATCAATAAAAAACCAACCAATCTGGAAAATGTGATTCAGAATGCGATTGATACAATATTGCAAACGCATGAAAATCGTCAGGTAAAAATTGATTGGCACGGAATGAAACCTGATATTTTAATTCCTTTGGATGAAATTCGTATTGAGCAGGTTTTGATTAATTTTTTAACAAACGCCATTAAATATTCCCCTAAAAATAATCAGGTCATTGTGACGACTTTCGTGGATGAGGAGGAGCAGGAAGTAAAAGTCAACGTGACAGATTTCGGAATCGGAATTCCTGATTTTAAGCAGGATGCCGTTTTTCATAAATTTTACCGTGTAGAAGAATCTTCGCTGCAGTTTCAGGGAATGGGAATCGGGTTATTCATCTGCTCTGAAATTATTAAGCAACACCACGGAAACATCGGAGTTTCAAGTAAAGTAGAAGAAGGATCTACATTTTATTTCACCTTACCTTTAAATTAATTCTCATGCCGAAAAAAATCATAAGAAATCTTCAGCTTGGAGTAGGTTTATCTTTACTGATCTTGATTGTCAGTTCAATAGCATCGTATATGAGCATTCAAAACCAAATGGAGCATCGCGAAAGCTTATCCAACAGCAGACGTTCTATTACAGCGGTTAAGGATGTTTTAATTGCACTTTTGGATGCCGAAACGGGAAACAGAGGATACCAATTGACTGGAAAAGAAAACTTTCTGGAGCCGTACAACCGTAGCTTAGCGGAGTATCTGCAAGCTCTTGAACGTGCAAAAACTTTGGATATTTCAGACAAAAATCAGCTTGATCGTTTAAATAATTTAGAAAAAAATGTTAACAGCAATATCAATAACCTGAAACATTTTGTAGAAAACAGACGAAAAGGCATCGTAATGACTCAGGAACAGGTTTTGTCAAGCAAAACGTACATGGACAGATGCCGCCAGATCGTGCGTGATTTTGTGCAATATGAAGAAAGCCAGCTTGCAGTAAAGAATAAAGATCTTAACCGTTCTTCGAGTACAACGGTATTGTTTATTCTTTTTTCGGCGATTGCAGCGATCGCTGTCACTGTATTTTTATATGTGAAATTACGTGCAGACCTGATCCGCAGAGACAGATTAGAAAAAGCCTTAAAAGCGAAAGATATAGAAATCAGCAGACGTGTAAGTGCAATTCAGCAAATAGCAAACAGAGTTGCAAATGGTGATTACAGCCAGAAAGCGGTTGATAATTCAGAAGATGATTTGGGAGATCTTGTCGATTCTTTGAACCACATGACAGATTCTTTGAAAAAATCGTTTGACAAGATCAATAAAAGTGACTGGCGTCAGAAAGGACTGGCTTTATTAAATGAATCTTTAGTAGGCAATAAATCTGTAAAAGAAGTTGCCAATGAATCTTTAAACCAATTAATAGAGTACGGAAAATGCATCAGCGGAGCTGTTTATCTTTTTGATGACGGGATGCTGAAGCTGAATACGGCTTTTGGTTTGGAAAATACAATAAAAAAGTCGTTCGGACCGGGAGAAGGAATGGTAGGTCAAGCCTTTATTCAGGATAAAGCAAAAGTATATAATGATCTTAATGAAAATGATTTTTCTGTAACTTTTGCCAGCAGTAAGATGAAAATTAACGGAATAGTATTGGTTCCGATTCTTGCGGACGGACATAATATTGGAGTGCTGGAATTAAGCAAGGACAGTAATTTAGATGAAGATCACATTGAATATTTCTCAGAAAGCATCCGGAATATCGGGATTGCTCTCATCGCAGCAAAAGGCCGTGAAAAAGAACAGCAGCTGATGGAAGAAACCCAGGCACAGTCGGAAGAATTGCAGGTGCAGCACGCCGAACTGGAAAATCTGAATACAGAACTGGAAGCGCAGACCCAAAAACTACAGGCCTCGGAAGAAGAATTAAAAGTTCAGCAGGAAGAACTTATGCAGGCGAATGCTGAATTAGAAGAACGTTCAAGATTATTGGAAGATAAAAATCACATGATCGCCGAACGCAACAACGAGATTCAGAAAAAAGTTGAAGAATTAGCTTTAAGCACAAAATACAAATCCGAATTCTTGGCGAATATGTCGCATGAATTGCGCACGCCTTTAAATTCAATCCTTCTTCTTTCCCGTTTGATGGCGGAAAATCCTGATGAAAATCTGAATGAAGATCAGGTTGAATCCGCAAAAGTAATTCAAAGCTCGGGAAGTAGTTTATTAACTTTAATTGACGAAATTTTAGATCTTGCCAAAATCGAATCGGGCAAAATGACACTGGAATATGAAAACGTGGTCATTGAAGACATTGTAAAAGATTTAAAAAGTTTGTTCAATCCGGTCGTTCATGAAAAAGGAATTGAATTTAACATTGAAATAGAAAATGATGTAGAAAAAACCATTGAAACCGACCGTTTGCGTGTAGATCAGGTCATGAGAAATCTATTATCAAACGCGACAAAGTTTACAACGAAAGGAAGCATTAACTTAAACATAAAAAAAGATCCTAAGAATAACGGTTTTATCATTTTCAGCGTAAAAGATACCGGAATCGGAATTGCAGAAGACAAGCAGAAAATCATTTTTGAAGCCTTTCAGCAAGCGGATGGATCAACGAGAAGAAAATTTGGCGGAACAGGTTTAGGGCTGTCCATCAGCCGTGAAATTGCGAGGCTGTTGGGCGGTGAATTGTCGCTGACAAGTAAAGTGAATGAAGGAAGTGAGTTTAGCTTAACCATACCGGTCAAGGCTGTATCGGAAACGGTTCAGCTTGAAACAGACCAACATTTGGTGGAAACGATTCGTGAAGATGTGGAAGAAATTCAGAATATTCTGGAAGATGGCGAAGTTTCCTATACGCTTCCTGCCAACAATTTGGAAATTCCGGAAGATGTTGCTGATGATCGGGATAGTATTACTAAAGATGATAAAGTGATTTTGATCGTTGAGGATGATACCAATTTTGCCAAAGCACTTTTGAAATACGCCCGTTTACAAAATTATAAAGGAATAGTTGCTGTAAGAGGCGATCATGTGTTGCCTGCTGCCATACAATATCATCCGTCGGCTATTTTGCTGGATGTTCAGTTGCCTGTAAAAGACGGTTGGCAGGTGATGGATGAACTGAAATCAACGCCTGAGACAAGACATATTCCGGTTCATATGATGTCTGTTTTACATGTGAAAAAAGAGAGTCTGATGAAAGGGGCAATTGATTTTATTAACAAGCCGATGGCGCTGGAGCAGATGACGGATGTTTTCAGAAAGATTGAAGAAGCACTCCAAAGGTCACCTCAAAAGGTATTAATTGTTGAAGAAAATGCGAAGCATGCGAGTGCATTATCTTATTTTTTAAGCAATTTTAATATCTCATTATCAGTAGAAAATAATGTAGAAGATTGCGTGAAAGCCTTAACGGGAGGGGATTTTGACTGTGTGATTTTAGACATCGGAGCATCAAAAGGAAAAGAATATGAGATTGTAGAATCCATCAAAAGTTATGAAGGACTTGAAAACCTGCCGATCATTATTTTTACCGGACATAATTTAACCCAGTCTGAAGAGTTGAAAATCAAGCAATATGCAGATTCTATTGTCGTGAAAACGGCGCATTCTTATCAGAGAATTCTGGATGAGGTTGGTTTGTTTTTACATTTGGTTGAAGAAAAAAACAGTTCGGAAACAATTAAAAATAAAGTTTTAGGCTCATTAACAGAGGTTTTGAGTGGTAAAAAAATCCTGATTACGGATGATGATGTTCGTAATATTTTCTCTTTAACGAAAGCTTTAGAAAAATATAAAGTTGACGTCGTATTGGCAATGGATGGAAAACAGGCCTTGGAAAGGCTGAAAGAAAACCCTGACATCGACGTTGTTTTAATGGATATGATGATGCCTGAAATGGATGGGTACGAAACGATTAAACAGATCAGGAAAACACCGATGTTTACGCGATTACCAATTATTGCTATTACTGCAAAATCGATGATCGGTGACCGTGAAAAATGTATCGCGGCGGGTGCGTCAGATTACATCTCAAAGCCTGTGGATATTGACCAGTTGGTCTCTTTGTTGCGTGTTTGGTTATATGAAAGTTAAACAGTTTTATTTCTGATGAATAAGAAAATCTTAATTGTGGACGATGATCCACGGAATATATTTGCACTCAAGCTGACATTAAAGTCACGTGGCTATCAGATCGAAAGCTGTACAATGGCGCAGGAAGCTATACAGATCTTGAAGAAAGATAACACCATAAATATTGTGCTGATGGATATGATGATGCCCGAAATGGATGGCTATGAAGCAATGAAAATCATTCGCAATACCCCATCAATCAGTGGGGTGCGCGTTATTGCTGTAACGGCGCAGGCAATGCCTGAAGACCGTCAGAAGTGTCTTGACGCTGGAGCTCAGGATTATGTATCAAAGCCGATCGATGTAGATCAACTGATAACTGCTATTGAAAATTTATCTTAAATGCTGGAGCCAAGTATCGTAAAAGACGAAGAAATAGAATACTTGATAAAAGATGTTTATGAGATGTATGGCTATGATTTTTCTGAATATAGCCGGGCTTCTTTTAAGCGAAGGGTAAATCGTATCTGCCTGATTGATAGGTTTACCAGTTTTGCAGAGCTGCGTTATACGATTCTTAATGATCCGGAATATCTGAAGCGTTTTGTAGAAGAAATTACGGTGAATGTAACAGAAATGTTCCGTGATCCTCAGTTTTTCAGGATTTTAAGGGATAAAATATTGCCGCAATTGGGAACTTATCCTTTAATTAGAGTTTGGGTAGCCGGCTGTTCAACAGGAGAAGAGGCGTATTCGATGGCGATTTTGCTTAAAGAAGCGAATCTTTATCATAAATCACTCATTTACGGAACAGATCTTAATCCTTCCGTATTAGAAACGGCGAGAGCAGGAGTTTTTCCTTTGCAGCAGATGAAATTATATTCTGAAAACTATATGCTGTCAGGCGGAAAGAAAGATTTTTCAGATTATTATACAGCGAATTATGACAGTGTAAGATTCGACAAAAGTTTGCAGGAAAAACTGATTTTATCTACCCATAATCTGGTTTCGGATAGCTCGTTCAACAGTTTTCAGTTGATCATCTGCCGTAATGTGCTGATTTATTTTGACAGAGGATTACAGGAGCGTGTTTTCCGTCTTTTTGATAATAGTCTTGAAAATTTAGGTTTTCTGGCTTTAGGAGCGAAAGAAACACTAAGATTTTCTAATTTAGATAAAAATTATCATCAGGTTGAAGACCAAAAGATTTGGAAAAAACTGGATCATAATTAATTGTATTGACCATGGAAACAGAAAGCACAAATACAAAATTAGTAGTGATAGGAGGATCTGCAGGAAGTCTGCAGGTAATTTTGGAGATGTTAAAGAAATTGAATATTGAAATAGAGTTTCCTATTTTGCTGGTTCTTCACCGAAAGGCACATTCTACCAATATTCTTCCACTTTTGTTGCAGCAGTTTTCTGCCATGGAAGTCATTGAGATTGAAGATAAAACAGAGATTGAAAACAATAAGCTGTATATTGTTCCCGCAGATTATCATTTGTTGTTTGAAAGTAAAAAATTAATGTCTTTAGACAGTTCGGAGAAAATGAATTACTCCCGACCATCAATTGATGTAACTTTTAAATCCGCTGCAGAAATTTTTGGTAAAAATCTCGTGGGAGTTTTGCTTTCGGGCGCGAATGCTGATGGAGTAGAAGGTTTAGCCTATATAAAGAAGAATGGGGGGAAAGTATGGATTCAGGATCCCGCGACGGCTGAAGTGGATTATATGCCGCAACACGCCGTAGATAGAGTTGAGTATGATCAGATCATTACTCCGGGTAATCTGGCTGATTTTATTAATAAGCTTTGAGAATAAAAAGAAAAATAACTTAAGATAAAGAACCTTAGATTTAAATATGACTAATATGAGTAAAAAGAAAATTTTGATTTTTGATGATGATAAAACTATATTGGAGGTTATTACCATCATTTTTGAAGAAAATGGTTATCAGGTCGAAATTTCAGAAACATCACATGATATAATAGAAAAAGTGACCCAATTTCAGCCGGATGTTATTCTGATGGACAACTGGATCCCGAATATCGGCGGTGTTGAAGCGACAAGACTTTTGAAAAATCATGAAAAATTTAATACCATCCCCGTTATCTATGTGACGGCAAATAATGATATTGTAGCGTTGGCTGAGCAGGCTCGGGCTGACGATTACGTGGCAAAACCATTCAATCTGGATGATCTGGAAGGCAAAGTTGCCAAATACCTGGAAGCTCAGGTTTGAGATAAAAATAAGGAGACTATATGTAAAATATAGTCTCCTTGTTTTTGATATTGAATATAATGAATGTGCTTTCCTTTAAAAACCTTTCCGTTAGGAAATTGAGCTATAAGAGATAAATTTATATTGAAATTTGGTGTGTTGCTTATAGATCTGTTGATAAAGGCGATGATCATGTACTTTTTCAAGTGAGGATCAACTTCACGAATCAATTTATAATTCAGTGTTCAAATGATTACGCCAACTTTACGTTAATAGCATTCAAACCTCTGTCTCCCTGTTGAGTGTCAAAAGTTACTTTGTCATTCTCACGGATCGTTCTTGTGTCTAATCCTGAAGAATGTACAAAAATGTCCTTTCCTCCGTCTGCTGGAGAAATAAATCCGAAGCCTTTTGCTTCATTGAAAAATTTTACTGTGCCTTGTTGCATGGTATGATTATTAAAAAATTATTACTATTTAATTGATCGAATTGATGGTTTTAATCATCAAATTTTCGATGTCTTTTACTTTTAAGTTGTGTATTGAAATGTCTTAATTGGTTTTGTTACAGGTATCTTAAAACCTGTCTGCTCCTTTTTTTTGGCAAAATACACGGATTGCTGGATTGTTTCTGATGTTAAAGAAATAGGAGCGATGGTGATTTCTACGGCGTTGTTGATTAAGGTTTCAGCAAATTTTCTGATATTTGCTGTCATCGTTGCCGAAAAAAACAAAGTCTGTCTTTTTGAAGAAACCGTTTTCATGATCTTTTTTACATCATCTGCGAATTCCATATCGAGCATTCTGTCGGCTTCGTCCAGTACAAGAATTTCAAGCTTAGAAAGGTCAATATGTCTTTGACCCATCAGCTGTAGCAATCTTGTGGGAGTTGCGATCAGAACATCCACTCTTTTTCTTAAATCTGCAAACTGACTTCCCTGTGACTCATCAAAAAGAGAGAGTTGGGATAAAGGAAGGTATTTGCTGTATCCTTTAATGTTTTCTTCAACTTGAACTACCAGCTCGCGGGTCGGAGTTAAAATTAAAGTACGTATTTCATTATGTTGAGGTGTGTTTTTCTTAAGCAATTGAAGAATAGGCATGGCAAAAGCTGCCGTTTTTCCTGTTCCTGTAGGAGAAAATGCCATAATATCTTTACCCATCAAAATATGAGGAATGGCGGTATCTTGTATCTCCGTAGGTTTTGAATACCCCGCTTCTGTAACGGCGCGGATAATAGGATTTATTAAATTTAAACTTTTAAAACTCATTGATAGTTATACCTGTTCTCGGTGTTTTCTGGCAAATCCTTGTCAGAATTTGATTTGATGTATGGTATATGAAAAGGATGAATAAACCTGAAAAAATTTATTTTCTATTCATTTAATTTATTTTGCTTCCACTGTGACAATTGATTATTACTGAAATAAAAATTGTTCAACTTTGCAATTGCACTTCGCAGTTATAAGGTAAGAGCTTTCTTCAACCCATACTCTCATTAAACTTTTATTTCTACACAATGGAAAAAAATATAATTTTAGGAGTAAACATACTTGTCGTTGCTTTTAAATTCTCTGTCGAAAATTATTAAGTGTTTTAAACTTAGCAAGAGACATGGTCTGTTATAAATGCATTGCAAATGTACAATAAAGAAACTGAATTTAATTTATTGATTATCAGAAATATATTCGTAGCTTCCGCACGTTAACCGAATTGTTTGCATCTGGCGGATAATTTTAATCCTCTAAGATATGCAAACTTCTTCACCTACAACCCATCCCAAAGCGCAAACTTTAGAATCCCTTTCCGATCCTCATGTGAGAATTGCGTATTTTATCATGGTGCATCATAAGCCTGAAATATTTAAGGAAATGTTTCAGAAAATTTATGCAAGAGATCAGTTTTACCTGATCCACATCGACAGGAAGGCGAGTTTGGAAGTGACGGAAGAGATTCAGTTATACTTGATTAAGTTTCCCAATGCTTATATACTGGAAAGCACAAATATTCTTTACGGAGGATTTAGCATGATTCAGGCTGAACTCAACGCCATGGAATTTTTATTAAATGTAAGCTCTGAATGGGACTATTTTATTAATTTAAGTGGAGAAGATTATCCGTTAAAATCTCAAAATATCATTAGAAAATTCCTTAGCATAAACAAAGGGCGAAATTATATTTTTTACTACGATCAGAAATTTTACCGTCCGGATACGCTTCAAAGAATACAGAACCACTTTACGGAATTATCATATAAAATTTCAACACTTATTTCAAACAGAGTGTTTATGAAGGGCGTAACTCCTTATATTGGCGGAAAATGGGTGATTTTTACCCGGGAAACCTGTTCTTTTTTGGCAAATAATGAAAGAGTTCAGGATTTTGAAGAATTTTATCTTAATACATTTCTACCCGCAGAATCTTTTTTTCAAACGGTGCTGATGAATACTTCTTTCAGCGACATTATTATCAATGATGATAAAAGAGCAATAATTGAAAGACCATTGCTTATCAGGAAACAAACGACAGATATTTTTATCGAATCTCTGAAGTCCAATACCTATTTTTTCATCAGAAAATTAAACCACAAAACCGATGACAGTATTATAAAATATATTGAAGAAAGCTACGACTTACCATTACCGGAAGTCGATGAAATAGACAAAGAGCTTAAAATAAATAAGCGCCAAAATAATTAATTTTTAAAAAGTTTTTATCTTAAAATTTGTAAACGATAGCATTAATATTCATCCCTGCACCTACCGATGCAAACAAAACGACATCTCCTTTTTTAATTTTATGCAATTGCAGTTCGTCATTTAAAATCATGGTAAGCAAAGACGGTATTGTAGCCACGCTGCTGTTTCCTAATTTGCTGATTACCATTGGCATAATATTTTCCGGAGGGGTAACGCCGTACAGTTGATAGAATCTGCTGACAATAGCTTCATCCATCTTTTCATTGGCTTGGTGGATAATGATTTTATCTAATTGATCAATCGAGTATCCGCTTTTGTCAAGACATTGTTTCATGGCGTCGGGTACGTTAATTAGAGCGAACTCATATATTTTCCGACCGTCCATTTTGATATATTTCGTATCTCGGCAAGTATCTGTATTATAAGATTTTCCGAAATATAAAAAGTCTTTTTCTTTAAGAGTGTAAGATGCAGACAAGTGAGATTGGATCCCCGAATCATCATCGCTGGCTTCTAAAATAACTGCACCGGAACCATCAGCATAGATCATACTGTCTCTGTCGTGAATATCTACCACGCGGGAAAGCGTTTCTGCACCAATAACCAGACATCTTTTTGCAATACCGGACCTTATAAAAGCATTCGCCTGAATGACTCCTTCAATCCATCCCGGACAACCGAACAGAACATCATAAGCAACACAGAAATTATTTTTGATTTTTAACAAATGCTTCACCCTCGCTGCAAGACTAGGAACCGTGTCGGATTGTACCGTACCGAAGCGAACGTCACCAAAATTATGAGCAAATATGATATAATCTAAAGTTTCGGGATCAATTCCTGCATTTTCTATAGCAGACTGCGCGGCAATTAACCCTAAATCTGAAGTTACCTGATCGTTGCTGGCATATCTTCTTTCTTCAATGCCTGTAATTTTCTTTAATTTATCAGTAATCGAGGCATTGTTTTCCTTTAAAACTATTCCTTCTTCATTAAAAAAAATATGTTTATCAAAAAATAAATTATCAATAGTCTCTGATGGGATGTAGTTGCCTACACCAATAATTTTGCTAGTCATCTTACAATTTTACTTTCAGATTCTTTAAATATGAATACTGAATAATTTGGTAAATATAATCATTAACACGTAATACTACATATTTCTGCATTACTTTTTTATTATGTAAACCCTTTCAAATGATTGATTTCTGTAAACTATTTTGGAAAATTTTTCGCATTAATGTATTAATTAAACTTAAATTTTTGAGAATACTTTAATAAGTTGCTGGATTTTTGATGGTTTATATTTAAATAATGTAAAAAAATAAATTGAGTTTAAAAAAATCACTCGAACAAAAAAAGAAATTGAATGTTGGGATATGGATGATTTATTCTTAAAACAATTTTGCTGTTTTCTTAAAAGCTTTTATGAAAATTAAATTTGTAAATAGTGGTTTTTTACTTGAGAAGCTGTAAACTTATTGTAAATTAATATTTTAATCAAAAAAAATCAACAATGTGTGATAAAATATACAACGAAAGAATATTTTTCATATTTTTAACACATAAACTAATACCACAAAATACAATGCAACCGATTTATATTCCAATATTTACGTAATCGTATACCTTACACATAATCTTTTTTATTTTCATGTTAAAATATGCCTCACCCGGTGACAGGCGTGCTTTTCTATGTCTGTGAAATGGATTCTCATTAAATTCTTCAAATACATTAAATACAATAAAGATTTTAAAAATAAATCACCAAATCAATTCTATGGAAAACCACACACATGCCCATGGCTGCACACATTGCGCGTGCAACAACCCTGTTTTAGAAATTCTTAAGGAAGAAATTTTCAGCGCCGAAAATCTGGCAAAAATTAAACCCGGACCCGGTAAAACTAACCAACCGCAATTACAGGCACTTATGATCACCGGGGGCACCATCAGACCCATGATCGGCGGTTCAACGGATAAAGTTGAAGCCATCGGAATATTCAATGGAAATGTTGTTATAACCGGCACTCATATTAAAGTAGAAGCACATATGGCTCGAAATTATCCGGGATATCAAACTAAAAAATTAACAGGTACGCAGACTTTACTTCCCGGTCTGATAGAACCCCACGTGCATATAGTTCCAACAGCAATGATGACTGAATGGATAGATTTGAGCCCGTTTAAAGAGCAGGACCTGCTGGAAGAATACGATTTGAAAACTGTCGGAAAACTTATCAGCAATAATCTTCCTACAAATCCCAAATATGTTATTTTAGGCAGAGGATTAGATCCCTCGCTGATGCCTTTTATGCACATTAATGGAGAAAAAGAATTGGTAACCATTAATAATACGGTACTTGACGGTATTAATGCAGATGTACCTATGATGTTGCTAAGCGCTTCTATGCATACGCTTTATTTAAACACTAAAGCATTAACTTTTGTATATGATCACAATCTTGAGCTGCACTTAAAGTATAAATCAGCTGCTGATTATATTACTGCTACCAATGGTCAGCTCCAGGAAAGTCTGGAAATGACACCGGCATTGAAAGTGGTAAAAGATCAAATTGCTGCTATGGCCCAAGGTATGGATACATATCTTACAGAGCTTTTTCAATTGGCAAATTCAAGAGGAGTCACTTTTATGTATGATGCAGGACTTAATAGCAATTTCCAACAGTTGTTGACTAAATACCTGAGCAGTAATCAGGAATTGGTGCGAACTGGCGGAGCATATTTGTGTTCTGATCAGGAGGATGCCAATAATCTGCAAACTTATACACCACCAAATGCTTACACGCCAGTATATTATGGGCATGTTAAAGTAGTTTCTGATGGTTCAAATCAAGGATTAACAGGTTATCAGAGTGTCCCTTATTTATGCGATCCTGCTGATAATATCGGAATATTCAATTTTCCGCAGTCAGGCATCCCTGCGACCACCATTCCGCCAAATTATGACAAATTGATCAATACCGTTGTAGCGGCTAAAGGCTGGCCTCTCATGGTGCATGCTAATGGCGATCAGGCAGTTAAATTTGCCATATCGGCTTATCAAAGTGCGCTTGCTCAATACAGAGGCCCCGCGCTCCGTAACCGTATAGAACATTGCTCACTTTTAACAGCAAGCCAGATCACACAGATGCTTCAAATGGGGGTTTCTCCAAGTTTCCTTATCGGGCATGTAGGATATTGGGGGCATGCTTTTAAGGAAGTAATATTCGGTGAGGAAAAGGCGCAGAAGCTTGATCTTTGCGGTTCAACTCTTGCGGTCGGGATGAGAATTACCCTTCATAGCGATAATGAGGTAAGTCCATTAGGTCCTTTGAGAATGATGGAACAATCCATTACAAGAATCATGGAAAAGCATAAGGAAACTAGAGAGGTATTAAATCAAGCCGAATGCCTTACTCCTGAGCAGGCATTGATTGCTGTTACTTATGATGCTGCATGGCAATGTTATGCAGATCAATGGGTTGGGTCATTAGACGAAGGTTATTTTGCCGATTTCGTTATTTTAGGACAGGATCCGCTTTCTATGACTACCGAATCTTCACAATACATGAAAATGCGAAACATTCCGGTATTGGAAACCTGGTTGGGCGGTGTGCCTGTTTATAGCCCAGAATCATAAAGAAATTATACTTAAAATATGGATGTTCTTTCTGATATCTGTAACAAATATCCCCTGCCTATAGCGGGGGATATATATTTATAAGTATTAACCAATATTTTCAGTCTTTTTTATTTCTTGGATCATCTTTTGGATCTAAATAATCTATGCCCAATGGTCCATTTGCGGTAACCTGCGTGATATAATCGCCTGATTTAGCCCAATGAAAATGGGGCGTATTTGCCGGAAGCACAATGACACTTCCTGGTGGGTAAGCCTTCAGCTTTGAGTCTTCAAATTTATTTCCTATACCAATATAAAATATCCCTGATACCACTGTATATATACGGTTTTCAGGATGAGTATGCGGCTGAAGCTTTAATCCTGCTGGCACTTTTACCCTAACCATGTATAGCCCCGCTTTTTTAGGATCACCAACCAACACCGAAAGACCTGCGGAATCCGGAAATGCAGGGAATGACGACCATTTGATATTTTCGGGATACAGGTCTCCCAATTTATCATTAGCCAGGCTTTGAGCCTGTAAATTTGTTTTTGAAAAGAATATCATCAAAAGTAATATGAATGATAGCGTGTTTATTTTTTTCATGAGATATTAAATTGATAAGATTTTTATTTACTTAAGTACAAAGCAAAGTACGGTAACATTACATTTCTGGTTACGTGATGTACATCACATTATAATATGGGAGTTATTTGAAATATGATATTTAAATAAATTAAACCTCAGCGTTAATTTTTGGAATCTATTTAAATATTTATAAAGTTTAATTTGTTTCATTATTAAGAGAAATATTACGGCTTTTCTCTGATTTTATCGTAATTAATTGATATATAGGAGGTCGGCAGGATGGAGCAGGATGCTCATATTTGTGTTTGTAGGTAGATTGGTTAACACAAAATTAATACTTATGAAAAATAGAACTTTACTATTTAAGCACGCTCTTAAATCTTTATTGTTTTGTGGATTAACATTATCCACTGTAGATTTGAATGCTCAGACATTGGCATTTCCGGAAGCTACCGGCTTTGGCAGATATACTACAGGAGCAAGGGGAGCGGCAAATCCTCAAATTTATTTAGTAACTAATTTGAATGATAGTGGTCCGGGTTCATTCCGTGATGCGGTGAGCCAGCCGGGTAGATTTGTTATATTTAAAGTCGGAGGTATTGTTAATTTACAATCCGTTGTTGCTGTACCTGCTAATACAACGATTGCCGGACAAACCGCTCCTGGAGAAGGGATTGTATTTTTGGGACCAAGAGTTTCATTTTCAGGAGCCAATAATACGATTGCGAGATTTCTTCGCCTTCGCTATGGCGGAACATCTCAAAATCAGGATGCATCAGGGATAGCCAACGGTGCCAATATCATTTTAGACCACATGACTTTTACGTGGGGTACAGACGAAGTATTTTCTGTTAACTGGGATGGTAATGGTACAAGTCCGGATAATATAACGATTCAGAATTCTATTATAGGACAGGGAATGCACCGTCACAATCATTCCGCAGGAGGGCTGATGCAGCCGCCGCCGGGAGGTAAGATCAGTTTGATCGGAAATTTATATATCTGTAATAAAACCCGTAATAATAAAATAAAAGGGATTAATGAATTTGTCAACAACGTTGTTTACAATTGGGGTAATTATGGAAATACCTATGGACACACTCAATCCGGGGAGGCTTACATTATGGGAGGAGATTCAGCTGGAGCTTCCTATGCGAATATCATCAATAATTATTTTATCGGAGGTCCGAATACAAGCACGACGGTGACTACACCTTTTAGCGTAGGGAATGCCAACTTCAATTTATACGGTTCCGGAAATTATTTTGATAATAATAGAAACGGGGTTTTAGACGGAACTTTAGTTCCTCAGAATTTAACAGGATATCCTGTAGGAGATGCGGCAGCAATCCTGTCAACTCCGTATGATTATCCGATGAAAAACACGACAGTAACGGCGCAGGCTGCGTTCGATAATATTGTTGCCAAGGTAGGAGCTTCATATCCGAGACGTGATCAGGTAGATCAATTGATGATTTCAGATTTACAATCGAAAGGAACAACCGCTACCTATGTGTACGTACAGACTGATTTAACGACACAATTTGGCTTTACCAATGGTGGTGCAGGACATGTTTACGGTGCTCCGGCTCCTTTGGATACAGACAATGACGGAATGCCGGATGCATGGGAAACAGCAAACGGACTGAATCCGAATGTTTTTGATGCTCTGGCAGTAAGCACAACACATGCTCCATATTTAAATATTGAGGTTTATATTAATAATTTAACCAATACACCTGCTCCTGATTTTATTATTCCGCCATCGAATTTGAATTTTACTAATGCGCTCACAGCGGGAGCTACACCTTCAAGTTCTTTAACCGTTAACTGGGATGATAATGCTTCTAATGAAACGGATTACGTATTAGAGCGTTCTACCGACGGTACTGCTTTTTCAGTCATTGCCACTCTTCCTGCTAATACAACAAGCTATAATGAAACTGGTTTAGCACCAAACACTCAATATTATTATCGGGTTAAAGCCGTGAATGCGGCGGAATCTTCGGTATATACGTCAAATGCATCTGTCACTACACCACCGGTTCCGGCAGCTCCAACACAAGCTGCTAACCCGACTCCTGCAAACGGTAACGTTAATGTAGAGTTGAACAGTGGTAATTTACTTTTAAAATGGACAGGCAGTTCAAATACAACAAACTATACGGTTTATTTTGGAACAAATCCTCAAAATTTAAGCAATATAGCAACTGTACCTTATTCTGCTACACCGTCTTATCAGCTTACGAATTTAAATCCGGCTACGAATTACTATTGGAGGATTGATGCTTCTAATGCTCTCGGTGTTGCTACAGGAAATGTCTGGAATTTTAAAGCCTTAACACAAAGTCTTGTAGGGAACTGGCCATTTGCCGAAGCTCCTTCATCAGGGGAACAGATTGCAGATTTGACATCATTTGCCAATAACGGAATATTAGATGTAGCTTATGATAATGCAAGCGTAAGAGTACCAGGAAAAGAAAATTATGCTCTTGATCTGGCAACTGCGCCGAGTAATATGTACATAGCAAGTATTCCACATCAGGATCAGATTTTATTTAATACAAATTCTTTTACGGTTTCTTACTGGATGAAAGCTCCGACAAGCATGATCCCGGCGTCTTCGTCAACCAGTCTGTATGTATTGTGTAAAGGTTCATTCACCAAAAATACGGCAACAGGGGCTACAGGGAAACGTTTTAACATAGAGATCAAAGGCGGTCAGCTGCGATTTGCGATCGATGATGACGTTACAAAAAAGGAAATCACATCTCCAATCGCCAATTATTTTACCAATAACTGGGTACACGTTGTGATTCAGAGAGATGTTGTTGCACATAAAATGAGAATTTATACAAACGGAGTTTTAAGTACCGAAGGAGACGAAACAGCAGTTACCGGTATTGGTGAAGCAAGTGATCTGATTATCGGGAATATTGGTGAACTTGAGTTTTTATCAACTGCCAACGCTCCGGCTCCTTATAAAGGCGCGTTTGATGAGCTGAAAATGTACAATTACGCATTATCTCCAACGGAAATATCTGCTTTGTACAATCAGCAAGTATTGGGTAATGCGGAATTCAGTATCAGCAAAAATGTGGGATCTGTATATCCAAATCCTGTAAAAGACCAGATTTTCATTAAACTTCCTGAATATAAAAAGTCAAATTTGACAGCAACAATGCTTGACATGACAGGAAGGGTAATTGTTAAAGAACAGATAAATTCTAACGGAAACGGTATTTTTAATTTAAATATTGGCGATAAAAAAGTATCAGGAAATTATATACTTAATGTTTCAGGAGAAAATCTGAACAGTAATTTTAAAATTATTGTTAAATAAAATAGATAGCACACTTTAATTTAATTCATATTAAAAAAAGAAATCCTTTCAACAGTTTGTTTGAAAGGATTTTTTCTTTAATAATCACAAAATGGTATTATAATAGCATGAAATTAAGCATGAAAAAGTACACTAAAAAACCATATCCGGTGGAAGATGCCCGTCATTTTTTAGAACCGAGTCCAGCAGTTCTTGTGACATCTGCGTATAAAGGAGAAAAAAATATCATGACAATGGGGTGGTACACTATCATGGAGTTTACCCCTTCGTTAATAGGATGTATGATTTCCGGGGGAAATCACAGTTTTGAGCTTATCAGAAAGAGTAAAGAATGCGTTATCAATCTCCCTACACAGGAACTGGCAAAAACGGTTGTTGCAATAGGGAATTGTACCGGCTCAGAAATAGATAAATTTGATCAATTCAACTTAGATATAAACGACGGGGATATTGTAAAAGCACCATTGTTAGTTAATTGTTATGCTAATTTTGAATGCCAGCTTTATGATGATCAATTAGTGAACGACTATAATTTTTTTATTTTTGAAATTGTAAAAGCCCATGTTGCACCATCGCCCAAATATCCTAAAACAATTCAGTATCGGGGTAACAGTCATTTTGTGGCGTCCGGTAAAAATTTTATTATTCCTTCTTCTAAATGATTATAATTTTTTCTTGACTGTAAAATTTTATTAAGCTTAAATTAATTTCTAATACTCCGCAAAAGACTCATCCTTATAACACCAAAGCCAGCGTTCACCGGGTTCAGCTGAAATCACAACCGGGTGTCCTGTTTTATGTGCATGTTTAGTCATGTGCTTACTCGGCGAAGAATCGCAGCAAAGGGTTTCTCCGCAGGTTTGACAGGTACGCAAATGTACCCATTGACCGCCTGTTTTGACGCATTCCGAACACTCATGCTGTAAAGGAAGTTTTAATTCTTTAATCGCTTCGATGTGTTCACATATGGTATTTTCCTGTGTCATATTTAAATAATGTTGATTTTAGTTTTCTGCAAGGTATTTATGTACGAAAGAGATAGCCATAGAACCTTCACCTACCGCTGAAGCTACACGGTTCATCGCTCCGGAACGCACATCTCCAGCTGCGAAAATCCCGGGAAGGCTTGTTTCAAGTAAAAAAGGATCCCTTTTGAGCTTCCATTGTTTGGTAAATTCAGGATAAGCTGTCAGATCTCTTCCTGTTTCTATAAAGCCTTTCTGATCCCTTTGCACGGCAGTTCCAAGCCAGTCTGTAAAAGGTTTAGCACCGATAAAAATGTATAGAGCGGCAGCATCTCCGGTTGTGATTTTACCGGTTGGAAGATGTTCAATAATAAGATTTTCCAAATGGGTATCTCCTTTAGCTTCTCTGATTTCGGTATCGATTAAGACTTCTATATTAGGTAAATCGGAAATTTGCTGGATCAGATAAGAAGACATCGTATAAGACAGGCTGTCTTTGCGTACGATGATGTACACTTTGTCTGCGAATTTAGACAGGTAAACTGCTGATTGCCCTGCAGAATTTCCACCGCCAACGATGTAGACGCTTTTATCTTTACAGGCAGAAGCTTCCGTAATGGCAGCGCCGTAATATATTCCTGCACCTGTAAAATCTTCAATGCCTTTTGTCTCGAGTTTTCTGTAATCAACTCCTGTTGTAATGATTATGGAACGGCAATTAATTTCCTGCCCGTCTCCCAATGTAATGACTTTATAATTTTCAACATTTTTGATATCAATAACTTCTTTAGGCGATAAAAATTCGGCACCCAGACGACGAGCCTGGCTTATAGCACGTCGCGTCAGATCAGCACCTGTCAGTCCAGAAGGGAAACCAAGGTAATTCTCAATTCGCGAACTGGTTCCTGCCTGTCCGCCGGGAGCTTTTCGTTCTATTACCAATGTTCTTAATCCTTCAGACGCTCCATAAACAGCTGCTGCCAATCCTGCAGGTCCTGCGCCAATAATTACTACGTCATATACCTCAGCGGTAATTTCAGGATTTGTACCTATGCTGTCTGCAAGTGTGGAAACATCAGGACGTTTCAGAATATTTCCATCTTCAAGAAGTACAACGGGAAGCTGGTCTTTATCAAGTTTATTGATTTCCAAAAGATGCTGTGCTTCAGGATTTTTTTCAATATCAAGCCATAGATACGGGATGAGGTTGCCGGCAAGATAGTCTTTTATATTATGTGAAAGAGGAGAGTATTGATAACCAATAACCCGTAACCCTTTAAAATCAGGCTTATAGTTGCTTTGCCAGTCGGTCAGGAGGTCATCAATCACGGGATACAATCTGTCTTCTGCGGGATCCCATGGCTTCATCAGATAATAGTCAAGCTGTACTTTATTAATGGCATTTATTGCTGCTTCAGTATCGGAGTAGGCGGTGAGAAGAACTCGTTTTGCTTCAGGATATATTTTTAAAGCTTCTTCAAAAAAATCTATCCCCTGCATTTCGGGCATACGCTGATCGCAGATGAACATTGCTATCGGGCGGGATTCATTTTTAAGCTCGGTAATCCTCTCAAGTGCTTCTTTTGCAGAAACTGTGCTGATAATTTTATATTGACTGCTATATTTTACTTTAAGATCTCTGGCAATGGCATTTAATACCTGTTGGTCGTCGTCTATTGAGAAAATAATAGGTTTTTCCATGTTCTTTTTGTTTTAAAGGTTATTGGCAGTGTTGTTACTATTGATAGGGATACATATGGTAAAAGTTGTGCTGCCGGGAACAGACTGTACTTTAATAGAACCTTTATGTTTTAAAATAATCCTCTGAACAGTTTCTAATCCCATTCCGGTGCCTTTTCCGACTTCTTTGGTGGTGAAAAAAGGATCAAATATGTTAGGTTTTATATTTTCGGGGATTCCCGGTCCGTCATCATTGATGGTTACTTCTATAAAATCCCGGTCTCTCTTTGCCGTAATGATAATTTTTCCTTTTTGGTTGGCTTCCATGCTGTCCAGAGCATTGTCGATCAGATTGGTCCAAACTTGGTTTAGCTGACCTGTGTATGCCATAAGCTGGGGAAGATTTTCCTCATATCTTTCATCTACCTCAACATTTCCTTTGCGTAATTTATAGCCCAAAATGCTAAGTGTATTTTGAATGCTGTCATGAATATTGGAAGACATTTTTTCTGAACCGCGATCCATATGCGTATAGATTTTGATGGATTTGATCAGTTCGGAAATTCTTTTGGATGATACCTGTATGTCCTGGATCATTTTTTCGGTTACTAAAATATTTAATAACCAGTTAAAAATAGGAGATCTGGCAGGCGGCGGGAGCAAATTTTCAAATGTTTTTAAATTGTCTAAGGTAAAATTAAAATCCACAAACACTTCAGATATTTCTTCTGCATTCTCTATATTTTGTGCATCCAGCCAGTCAGTGATCTGTTCTTCTTTTTTAGATTTTTCTCTAAGAGTTAATGTGGGCTTATCAGTTACCGCTAAAATTTTCATTAATTCCTCAGTTACACCATCTATCTGAAAAGATTCTAAATGTAAAGAGGTGAGTTCTTTAAACAAAGCCGGATTTAAGCGCAAATGTTGCCGGAGCGATAAAGAATCGCTTACCAATGCGGCTGCCGGATTATTAATTTCATGAGCCAGACCTGCTGCCATTTTTCCTAAGGCTGCCATTTTATCATTTTGCTGCTGAAGGGCGGTAAATTCCCGAACTCTGTTGTTCATGATATGCACCAACGCCTGAGTAAGCTCAAAATGATCACGTATCATACTTCGGATTTCGTCAGTATTAAAAGACATCATTTTTACCTTTCCTATGGCCTGGCTGTTTACCCCTGCATTGACGCTTCGTGAATAAGGAAGATACCCGAAAATACTGCCTTTGGAAAGTACTCCGATTTCCCTGTTTTCATTTCCTTGTTTAATGAAAAGAGCAACACGACCGTCAAGAATAAAGTGTGGTCCGTCGATTTTATTATGTTCTACACTGATGAATTCTCCATCTTCATAATCTACTATCCTGCTGTTTTCTTCCAACCACTGCAGCTGTTTCTCGGGCACTGCAACCAGAGCATCAAACTGCTGTAAAATTTCTGTATGTTGTGCCATATTGTATCCTTAATTAATAATGGAAGTATAAAAGATAAGTCCATTTTTTTTATACTTAAATATATCAAATATATTTCAATATTTGTTCTAATTAAAAACCAATAATATTAATAATTTAATAATTTGTCAATTTTCCGGTTGTATCTTTGTAATCAGTAATATAGAACCGGATTCCTGGATTGTACAGATGTCTCAAATGACAAACGATGGCACTTGCTATTTTGAAATCTCTTGTGAGTCGTTATAGAATTTAAATTTAATATCAACTTAATATGAGAAATCGAGAGGTGAACGATGATTTATTTCTTAAAAAAAAACAGGGAATAGTTATTCCCTGATGATAGTTTTGTCGTGTAAGGTCATTTCAGCAATTTCATCTTTTCGTTTGAAAGAGACTCCTTTGTGGTCCTGAATGTATTTTATTAAATCTGCGGTAACTTTTACCATTTGAGGAGTACCGCCAATCCGGTCATGAAAGCTGATCGACAATTGTCTTCTTTTGCTTGCACTTTCCTTGTATAGTTGATCAAATTCTGCTTTCACCTGATTGATAAACTGATCTACGGAAAAGTTTTTACCTTCTATTAAAACAATGTCATTGCATCGAATCGTATAAGGCACAACTGCAAAATCTTTATTATTAACCTTGATAATAAAAGGCTCATCGCGACTGAGATCATCAATGTGATATTTGAAGTCTAATTCCTGTAAAATAGTAAGGGTATTTTTACCTCTGCGAAGCCAGTTGGCATTGTATCCGACGGGATTAAAACCTGTTGTTTTCTTGATGGCATCCACGCCGTCTTTTATAAATTTCTTTTCTTCTTCGTACGGTAAATTATACTGTGTGCTCCAGCTCATTCCGTGGGCAGCAGCTTCATGACCTCTGTCTACAATTTCCTTTGCCAGAGCCGGATTTTTCAAGACTGCAGTTCCGACCATATGTGAGGTTACTTTGATGCCAAGCTGATCCCAATTATCCAGCATTCTCGGAATTCCTTCTTTAAATCCGTATTCATACCAGGTAGCGGAAGGCAAATCTATAAATCCTTTCTCCATATTCCGCGGGAACGGACTTTCTGCATTGTCAGGCTGTCCGCCGGCTTCAAACTGCATCGAAACAGAAACCACCAAACGTGAGCCGTCCTGCCATTTTCCATTTTCTTCTTTTATAATTGTATTCTTTTTTGTTTTCATAAATGTTGTTGTCGGTATTACCAGCCCGGCAAGTCCTGCCAGACTGCTTTTCTTAATAAAATCTCTTCGGCTGCTCATAATTTTTGTTTTTAAAGGGTTAAAATGAAAATTCAGAACAAATGCCTTAGTGAAATGCTTTTTCTATAATTAAAGTCTCCTCATACATTGAAAATTGACTAATAAGATTGTCTTTAATCGTCATATGCATGGCAAATGGCATTTTGAAATGTTTTCCGGTTTTCTTTACTGTTCTTTCAACAAATCCGAAAACAGCTACTTCATTTCCCCGTAATAAGAAAGACTGCGCTTCAAATTTATCAGATCCTTCAACAAAATAAGTGAATAGGGTTCTGAATAGTTCTGCAATTTCTTCTCTTTTGGTGCGATGCCCTGTCCACGGCATATATTTGGACTCGAAAATATACCAGTCTACTTTTTCTGAAATTACTGAAGAAATTTTTTCAGTATCTTTTGCTCCGACGTATTCAAAAAATTTTTCAACAGTTTGTTTGGTTTTGATTTCCTCATCAGAATAATTCTGTGCCTCTATTTGTGCAGAAAAACTAAGGAAAATGGCGATGATAATTAATTGTATCGTTTTCATTACTTATTGAGTTTTAACTTTAATTATTTTATTAATGTTTAAAAATGAAGCTGCATCGTAATTCCCGTAAAGAATATATTTTTACCCATTCCTGAAGCTTTGATATAATTTTTAGCCTGAAACCATGTTCCTTCCAGTCTGAAATAAAGAAACTGATTCGGTTCCCAGATAATTTCGGTTTCAAACTGATTCCCGATTTTCTTATCTGTGGTGGTATTCCCGGGATAGATTAAAGAGGTGTTCGGGGCATAAATTCCATCGTTGCTGCTGTATCTCCAAAACATATCATAATCAATGACCCAGTCAATGTTTTTCGTAATTTCGAAACTTACTGAAGGGTGAAAATCGATAAGATTCGACGGTCCGATTACAGAAGCCAGTCCAAAATAAGCGCCTCTCGGAAAAAGCGGGTTAAAAGTCTGTAACTTAGAATCACCCTGTTTTTTATCTCCGCTTATGACTTCTGTTTTAAAACCTATTTCAGGATGAAATTTTACCGAATTAAAACGATATCCTGCATTGATAGAAGCTGTCCACGCACTGATATTTTTTTCTGCGACATCACCAAACTGATAAACGGCTTCTCCGTCGTACCGCCAGTCGCCGGATTTACCCCAAATTCTGGCTCCTAACGAATGACGGATTTCTTTTCCTTCCGCATCGTTAAAATTGGCTTTGGCTCTTTTATATCCTAAATAATAAACATCAATATTTTTTATCATCGGTACCTTATTGAATACCAGATAACTGCCCCAAAATTGCCGATCCTGATTGGATGGGTCATCGAAAATACCGTCGCGTGCCACGACATAATGAGTAAAAAATAAATCAGCGGTCATATTTTCTTTTCCGAGCATCATTTTTACTCCGTCAAAAGACTGTCTGTTGTTCGGACCTTCTCTAACGGCAATCAAACGTTGTGATCCATAGGAGAGTTCTTGTCTTCCTGCGCGTAGAATAAGTTTTTTTCCGTTTTCATTAATTAAATTGAAATCAGCAAAAGCCTGATGCAGATCAAGCGGGTTTTCATCTACAGGACTCGGATCGATTCGTCCGTCTGCCAAGCTGCTTTGTACCTGAGCAAATACTCTGAAAAATTTTCCAACATGCAAATCTGTATGAAATAAATACCTGGATAATATATAGCCGTCACTATCCTGAGGACCGTCGCCCCAATTTTCATTGTTAGCATAAAAATATTGAAATCTTATATCGCCCCCGAAGCTCAGATAGGTGTTTTTTGATTCATTTAGTGGTAAAAATTTCATGGTTTTGTACCAATTATCTTTTGTCGTATCTTTTTTCAGAAAACTATAATCTTCATCGTACCGAAGCGATTTAAAACCCGAATATTCCTGTGCAAAGGCTGATAATGAAATCAATAAAGCGAGTAATAACAGTTTATTTTTCATGATCGAAATTTTTAATAATTAAATCATTATCAATTGCTTATTGGGCTCCATTCTGTTTGATATCCTTATAAGCATTCGGAATATTGAAATTGAAATGCAGCCAGTTAAAAAGTTCGTATCCTTTATCAAACTCCTTCATTGTTACAGCCGTTTTTGTCTGTTCTAAAGTGAGTCCTTTTTTCACTGCATTTTCTACATTCGTCTGTAAAGCCGTTACGTAATCAATCGTATATTTAATTCCTGCTTTATTGGTGATTCTGCCGTGTCCCGGAACTACAATATCTTTATCAGAAATCATATTATAGATTTTGTTGAGGTTTTTAACGGGTTCTAAAAAATAGCCGTCAAATAACCACGGAATAGCCGGACTTTCAGCAATAAAAGGATTTCCAGCCCACAAAACATTTCCCGAAGGCGATTTTAGATAGACAAAAAGGTCTGCAGGAGATTGCGCCGTTCCGACATTGATTACCTCCACAATATTTCCTTTTCCCATATCAATTTTCATGGTCTGATTGATGGCAATAGTAATATCTGCAGGGCGATATACACTTTCTTCTATCCCGCGACCGCTGCCGAAAAGCCCAATCATGAATTTTTTAATATTGTCATAATTTTTAGCCAAATTTTCTTTGCAGAATTCATTTTGGATTAAAACTGTTTCTTTCGGAAGTAAATAGTTTCCAAAGCAGTGATCTCCGTGATCGCTTGTATTGATCGCATAAACAATAGGTTTTGTTGTTACAGATCGTATGAGTTTATAAAGCTGGTCGTACAATCCTTTGCTCAACATGGTTTCGATCATCAGAACACCTTTATCACCAACAATAAATCCGGCAGATGTTGCCTGTGGAATCCCTTTTGTCGTTTCAGTTTCGGTTGTGCTGGGTGAAACGGCATAGACGTTTTCTGAGATTTTATGCAGTTTTAAAGTCACCTTGTTAGCATCCCAAATCGGGACGTGATCGGGAATTGCAAATTGTGCGTAAGCTGTATTGGCGAAAAGAAGCAATATCAGTATTGAAATTATATTTTGAGTTTTCATAAGAGGGTGTTTTTTGAAGTTTTTCTTATTTTTTCTGAGTGTAGCCACCAAAATACTTTACAGGCGACCATTCCGGGATTACAGGATCTATGGCAGGATCTAGTGATTTAAAATCTCTTGCACCGTAAACTATTTTCCCATTGACAACCGTTAAATCCGATTCGATATTTCGAACTTTATCATTTGGAAGGGTGAAATAATCTTCCGATAAAATAGAGAAATCGGCATACATTCCTGTTGTCAGTTTACCCTTTTCTTTTTCTTCACCGGAAAACCAGGCGCTTCCAGAAGTGTACAATTGAAGGGCTGTAAACTTGTCCAAAACCTGATCTTTTGGCCAGAACTGCATTCCGCCCAGCGTTTTTCCTGTAATCAGCCAGTGCATTGCCATCCACGGATTATAGGTGGAAATTCTAGTTGCATCAGTTCCCATCCCGACAGGAATTCCCATTTCAAGCATTTTTTTGATGGGAGGCAATTGAGTTTTGGGAGCGCCATACATTTTTTCATACAATTCTCCCTGGAAATACATTCTGAACTGCACTGCAATTCCGCCATTCAACGCTTTTACTCTTTCTAATTCCTGAGGGGTAATCGTTTCGGCATGATCGAAAAACCATCGTAAACCATTAAATGGAATTTCTTTATTTACTTTTTCAAAAACATTCAGCATTCGGTCGATCGATTCACCGTAAGTCGCATGCAATCGGAACGGCCATCTGTTTTTAACAAGTAATCTGATGATTGGTTCAAGATCTTTTTCCATCTCATCTGAAAGAACAATTCTGGGTTCCAGAAAGTTTTCAAAATCTGCTGCTGAAGCCACGATATTTTCTCCTGCACCTTCTTCGGTATAACCATTGGCAACCAAAAGATTGTCGTTTTTATTGATCACTGTTTCGGCAACCCATTTTTCATAATCCTGAAGTTCTTTTCCCTTTTGTTGAGCAAATAAATAATAAGAAATTCTAAGATTGAGTTTTCCTTGTTTTGCCAATTCCATCGAAGTAGCATAATCTGCAGGAAAATTTTGTGATCCTCCGGCGGCATCAATAACAGATGTCAAACCGAAGCGGTTGAGTTCGCGATTAAACTGAAGTGAGCTGTTGATTCTTTCTTCAGGAGTCAGTTTTGTTGTTAATCCTAAAGTTGTATAAATGGCTTTCGGAGTTTCTTTGGCGAACATTAATCCGGTTAAATTCCCGTTTTTATCTTGTTCCAAAACACTTCCTTCATAGTGAGTGTCTTTTGTGTAACCTAAAACTTCGATTCCCTTTTTATTTAAAAAAGCTTTACCATATAAATAAGTTATAAAAACGGGTTTGTCGGGAACTGCAGCGTTTATTTCGTCGATGGTAGGTTGTCTTTTTTCCTCAAATCCATACTCATTCCAGCCGCCGATCACTTTGATCCAGACTCCTTTCGGTGTTCTGGCCGCCTGTTCTTTGAGCATTTCCATGGCTCTTTTTAAGGTTTTTACACCATCCCAACGCAATTCTGAATTATAATTTAAGCCTTCACGAATCACATGAATATGACTGTCATTCAATCCGGGAATAACTGTTTTTCCTTTTGCATCAATGACTTTGGTTGTTGTCGTTTTATAAGTATTTAAAATATGATCTGAGTTTCCCGTTGCCAGAATAATTCCGTCTTTTGTCGCAATGGCCTGAACGAATTCTCCTGCTTTTTGCATGGTTGCAATTTTTCCGTTGTAAACGATCAGGTCTGCTTTTTCCTGAGCCTGTATAAACAGACCAAAGAAAAATAATAATAGTAAAGTTATTCGTTTCATTTTTTTAGGTTTAATTGATCTGTTCTTTAAATTTTATTAAAGAATAAGAGAAGGTTTTGTTGGTATCGCAAAGACGCAAATTTTTACTATTTATTGAGCTTTAAGGAGTAAGAACACTTCGACAGGTTCAATGTGATAAAAGATTTCCAGCTATTTTTTCGGGGTAAAATTTTAGCATAAATAAAATCTTTGTACTTTAAAAAATTTTAATAATAATTTACGCTTTGCGATTTCCAACGGTAAAAGGGGATTGAATAATTTTTATATCGGGATCTTATTTTGCAAGGAAAAATGCCAGCAGATCTTTTTGAACCTGAGGTGTATTTTCCTGAACCAGCCAGTGTCCTGAACCTGCAATTTTGGATTCCGTTACATTTTCAGCCACCAATTTAGAATGGTCTTTAAGGAATGCTGCCGCAAAATATTCGCCGCCCATTGCCAGTAAAGGCATTTTAAGCTTTGTTTTTGCAAATATGAGGTTGTCTTTTCCGTCCTGAGGAAAATTAGCAAACCATTTGAAGCTGGATTTTGCGCCATCTTTTACAGAATAAGCTCTTACGAATTCAGCCGTTTCTTCCGGTGTGAAAGGATCTTTCACATGTCCTACCATTGGCCAGAAATTGGTTAAAAATTCTTTTTCTTTTCCTTTAACGATGTCTCCTGAAGCCGGCCATGCAAAAAATCCGAACCACCAAGCCGAAGCAGAAACTTTTGACCAAACAGGCTCTATACCGGGAAGTAAAGCATCCATTAAAGCTACTTTTTTTACTTCGTTTCCGTATTGTGCGGCGTACGCGTAAGCAACCATCAATCCGATATCGTGTCCTGCAAGATTGATATTGTCGTATCCTAATTTTTTTACCAATTCATGAATATCTTTGGCCATATTTTTTTTATCGTAGCCTCCTTCCGGTTTGTCAGATTCGCCAACACCTCTTAAATCAGGCGCGATAACGGTAAAATGTTTTGAAAGTTCAGGTAAAAGGCGGTTCCACATATACCAGTTCTGCCCAAAACCGTGGATCAGCACAAGCGGTTCACCTTGTCCACCAATTACATAATGGATATTTACACCATTTACTAAAGCCGTCTGATGTTTAAAATTTGCAGGAGGATCTGCAGGTTTTGCTTGAGATCCTGCAACGGTTTTGTCCTGCTGCCCACTTTCAGCTGGTGAGGGCTGTGATTTATTACATGCAGTCAGCATGAAGAAAATAGCTGTTAAGAGGCTGACAAAAAACCATTTGTTTTTTTGCCCAATTTTGTAGATTGTTTTCATAAGTTTTTGATTTAAAAATTGTTAATGGTTTTATTAATTTTTCTGTTTTTGGAGCCATTCTAAAATATAAGTTGCGACTTCCTGCCAACCGGGCTGACCTAAAACAAAATGGTTTCTGCCTGGGAAAACTTTATAATCGGTAATCGAATTTTGATCGGTGTATTTCTTATAGTTATCGTGATTCAGTTGAGCGGGAATGGTATGGTCATTATCACCTGCAATTAATAATATCGGATTGTGCGGAGCATTAAAATCTACTTTTGCAGCCGAAGTTATCGTGTCCCGAACAACAAGTTTGGATTCGGGAATTGCCAGCTGATAGCCTTTTTCCTGCCATTCTAGAGGAAGCCCATTAGTAAATGCATATTGCCATTGCGAAAAACTCATTAAAAAAGTTTTTTTAGTAGACGTAAAAAATCCGAGCGGTCCCCAACCGGCTTTAAAGAAAGAAAACTTAAAGGTCATAATGCCCTGCGGAGGAACCGAATGTATTGCTGCAACAGCAGAAGCCAGCCCTTTCTGATTCAGAATCTGAGCAATTAAGCCGCCGATCGAATGACCGATAATAATAGGTTTTTCATGCATAGATTTTGCAATTTCTTCATAATGTTCAATAAGCTGTGCCAAGCGGATAGAAGCTACTTGAGGATCGGGATGCCGTTTTCGGAGCACTTCAGGTGAGGCATCTTTAAAAGGCCAGGGTGGAGCTATAGTTTTATATCCTTTGGAGTCATAAAAATCTCTCCATTCGTTCCAGCATTCATTGCTGACAAATGCTCCGGTTATAAAAAGGATTGTTTTTCGATTGTCTGTTTGCATTGTTGAGTTATTAGATATTTACAATGCAACAGACAAAAATTGAACAGAATGATTAATGTGTTGATAATTAATTGTTTAATATTAAGTTGAAATTTTTTATCCAACTATATTTCGTCGAAAAACGAAAATGTTTGCCTGTATTTCGTTTGGTGAAAAAAAGCTGATTATCCCTTGTATCAGAGGTGATTAAGTCGTAAATTCGTTTGATATTTAGCCACCTTAAATATGTCCCTTCAAAAACTGATACCACTACGCTTATTTTTGAGCAGATACATCCTTACGTTTATTTTCGTTATGGTTTCCGTGTGTATACATGCGCAAGATAGTTTCAAGACCAATGAAGAAGTTATTTTGGCAGAGCAACGTTTGGTATCAGAGGATGATGATAAGGATAAGGTTGATGTACTTTTGGCTGTAAGCAGATATTACTATGAAAGAGATAAATACAACGTCGAGCCCATTACAAAATCAATTGTTTATGCAAAACAGGCATTTGCCATCAGCAAAGCCCTGAAATATAAAAAAGGTTTGGGGGCATCTTACCTGATGCTTTCTATGCTGAATCAGCATGATAATCATTTTAATGCAAGCTATTCATATGCTTCTTCTGCGATCAATATTCTAAGCGGAAGCACTGAATATAATTTGCTCGGAGAAAGTTGGGTGATGATTTGGTCCAGCAAAACTCTGATGGGAATGAATTACGAAGACCGTATTTTCTATCTTAAAAAAGCTGTTACATATTTCACAAAAGCGAACAATAAAAAGCGTCTTGGAGATTGTTACAAAGAGATGGGCGACATCTATCTTTTAACCGGAAACGGAAATGAATCTTTAACCTGTTTAAAAAAAGGATTGGCCTTTTATCAACAATCCCATTACAAAGAATTAAGCGGTATTTATGATCTGATGGGAGCTGCATATATGTTTTTAGGGGATTATAAAGAAGGGTTAAAATATGGTTTTCTGGCTCTTAATACAGCTGAGAAATCTGGAGAGAAAAAATCATTTATATATGTAGTTTACAATAGAATGGGTTCGGCTTACGAAGAGATGAACGATTATAGTAACGCGTTACAGTATTATGAAAAATCATTAAAAATTGCTGAAAATTATAATAATATTAATGATATCAGAGCTATTGTAGGTAATATTTCCCGTACTTTTCTTAAAACCGGGCAGTACAATAAGGCATTAGCATTAATTATAAATAGCAAGAAGAAATATCCGACCATCGGAGAAAAAAAATCTTTTAAGCTGGATTGTATTTTAATACGAATTTATGTTCACAAAAAACAATACGAAAAAGCTTTACCCTATCAGGAGAAAATAGTTTCCAGGATTCAGGAAGTTCAGGATTACGATATTTTGGTTTTGGTATATACAACCTTAATTGATTTAAATCTTGCTTTAAAAAACTATGACAAGGCAAATTATTATAACCAGCTGCATTTCAATGTCTGCAATAAGCTGGGTAAAGACAGCTATTATGCCGATTACAATCTTTGGGAGTACAAAATTGATTCAGCGAAGGGAAAACTGGAATCCGCACTCACACATTACAAAGAATATGTCAGATTCAGCAAAAGATATTTTGACGAAAAAAAATCTAATGAAATCAATAAGCTGAATGTGCTGTACGAAACTGAAAAAAAAGACAAGTATATCACCAATTTAAAAAATGCATCTCTGATACAGAAAGGGAATCTTGAAAAAGCATCTTTAATCCGCAATATTATGTTTGCGGGTTTTGTAATTCTTTTAGCCTCTATTTATTTTCTTTACCGCGCGTACAAATCAAAGCAAAAAAATAATCTTATGCTGAAGACGCAGCAAGATCAGATCAGGGAAAGTAACGTTTCGCTAAAAAATGCCATTCATGAAAAAGAGTGGCTGCTTCGCGAGATTCATCACAGGGTAAAAAATAACCTGCATATGGTGGTAGGATTATTGGCAAGTCAGACCGAATATTTGCAGGGCAGTGAAGCTATTGACGCAAACTTGGAAAGTCAACGAAGAGTAGAATCGATGTCGATGATTCATGATAAGCTGTATCAGTCTGAAAACCTTTCGATGATCGATATGCCTTCCTATATTTTGGATCTTACCTATTATTTATCTGATTCATTTGATGTAAGAAAACAGATCCGGTTTGCTCTTGATATAGAAAAAGTTGATTTTCCGCTGTCACATTCGGTTCCGATAGGTTTGATTTTAAACGAAGCGGTTACCAATTCCATAAAATATGCTTTTCCGGAAAATAGGCAAGGTGTCGTAACCATTATTTTAAAACAAGAAGACGGAAAATTTCATCTGACGGTACGTGATGACGGGATAGGAATTCCGGAATCGATCGATCCTGAAAATACCCAATCTTTAGGTTTAAAACTAATGAAAGGACTTAGCGAAGATATTCTGGCTGATTTTAAGATCAGTAATGTATCGGGAACAAAAATCGAACTAACTTTTACAATTTAACAGATGGATACAAGTACAAAAATACTCATCGTAGAAGATAATTTTATTGAAGCCAATCATTTGAGATTAATGCTGAAAAATGCAAATTATACGGTTTTAGGAATTGCAAGAAGCGTAAAAGATGCAAAAGAGAACATCATTAAAGAAAAACCAGGTTTGGTATTGCTGGATATTTTTCTGATGGGAAAAGAAACGGGTATTGATCTGGCTAAATTTTTAAAAGAAGAAAATATAGGCTTTATTTATTTGTCGGCCAACTCAAGTGAAGATATTTTGAGCGAGGCAAAAGCTTCCCATCCTTATGGGTTCCTTGTAAAACCATTCCGGGAAAAAGATCTTCTGATCATGATGCAGATTGCCGGATATCATCAAAAATATAATATCGAATCTTCGATCAGAAAAGAACAGCTATTTCAGAGACAGCTTAAAAATCTTATTTCAAATTTTGGAACATGGGATGAATATCTGCAGCAGATGTGTACGGCATTGCAGCCATTGATACCTTTCGACCTGATGATATCAGTATATATGACGGATGAGCGAACTGAAAGCATGCTTTTCGGTTTCTTGCGAACAGGATTTAATGAATATCAGAAAATTACGCTAAAAGGTTTTCAGGAACTAACGGATTTAAAACTTCACGAACTGGAAATTGTTTTAAAGAATACAATTACCGAAGAGAATATCCGGATCTATGATAATAAAACATTTCAACAGAAAAAAACAGAATCTACCTTAGACAAGATCACCGCCAATTATCTTGGCATGAAATCTAATCTGACGCTGCCTATTCCTTTATCTATTACTAAAAAAGGAAAATTTATCTTTTCATTTTACAGTAAAAACCCGCAGGTATTTGATGAGGAACATCTTGAAATTTGCAAAAGATTACAGGATAACTTCATTTATAATGTTGAAAATATTATTGCAAGGCAAAATGAAAGCTCGAGAAATTCCGGAACCCCACATTCATCGGAAAACGGTTTTGAAGGCATTATAGGAAAAAGTCCGCTGTTGCTAAGTGTCTTTGATTATATAAGCCAGGTTGCACCTACTGACACTACGGTTTTGATAACAGGGGAAAGCGGAACGGGAAAGGAAAAAATCGCCAGCACAATCCATACTTTATCTTCAAGAAAAAATCAGCCCTTTATAAAAATCAACTGTGCCTCATTGCCTTCAAGTTTAATTGAAACGGAATTGTTCGGACATGAAAAAGGCTCTTTCACAGGAGCGATCAGCCAACATTTAGGTAAGTTTGAGCAGGCTCATACAGGTACTTTATTTCTGGATGAGATAGGAGAGATCCCGCTTGAAGTACAGGTTAAATTATTACGGGTTTTGCAGGAAAAAGAAATCGAACGTATCGGAAGCAATAAATCTATTAAAGTTGATATTCGAATCATTGCAGCTACGAACCGTAATCTTGAAAAAGAGGTTGCAGAAGGAAGATTTCGCCTCGATTTATACTACAGACTCTGTGTTTTTCCGCTGGAACTGCCGGCTTTAAGAGACCGCAAAGAAGATATAGGAATGCTTTCACAATACTTTATTAAAAAATACTGTGAAAAATTAAAAAAGAATGAATTACGTTTATCTGCAGAATCATTAAAAGGTCTGCTCAGCTATAATTGGCCGGGAAATATACGCGAACTGGAAAACCTTATCGAAAGAAGTGTTATTTTAACAAAAGGTGATGATCTGATGATTACCCCATTGCCTGTTGCGGTTACCCTGAAAAACAACGATAGTGATACAGAAATCTGGCAAGACAAAACCATTGAAGAAAATGAAAGAATTCATATCCTTAATATTCTGAACAAATGCGGCGGCAGAATAAGGGGCGAGGAGGGTGCAGCCAAAATCCTCGGAGTTCCCCCTACAACATTGGCTTCTAAGATGCTGAAGCTTGGTATCAAAAGGAATCATTATTAAATAATACATATTAAAAAATTAACAAAAATTTAACATTTATTATTTTGGAATGATCGTTCCGTTATTGTAATTTTGTACCAGAAAATTTTTAACAACTAATAATTTAAAACAATTTAAATGAAAAATTTAGAAAGCAAAGTGGCTATCATCACAGGTGGAAATAGCGGAATCGGATTGGCAACAGCAGCTGAATTATCGGCTCAGGGTGCAAAAGTAATTGTAACGGGAAGAAACAAAGAATCTTTGGAAACAACTGAAAAAGAACTTAATGTAACCGGAATTCAGGCTGATCAGACAGATTTAAAATCAATAGATAATTTGGTAGAGCAGGTTTCTGCGAAATTCGGAAAAGTGGATATTGTGTTTTTAAATGCGGGTGTCGCAGCTTTTGCACCTGTTGATTCTGCTTCGGAAGAACACTATGACAGCATTATGAATTCCAATGTGAAAGGAGTATACTTTACTGTTCAGAAACTATTACCTATCCTGAATGATGGGGCCTCAATTATTTTTAATACATCCATTAATGCTCATGTGGGAATGCCTAATTCAAGCGTGTATGCAGCAAGTAAAGCAGCCGTTTTATCTTTGAACCGCGTTTTCGCTACAGAATTGGCACCAAGAAAAATCAGAGTAAATGCTGTGTCTCCCGGTCCTGTTGAAACACCGCTTTATGGCAAATTAGGATTGGCAAAAGAAGAAGTTGAAGGTTTTGGAGCTGTTTTGGGTGAGAAAATTTTATTAAAACGTTTCGGACAGGCTGATGAAATTGCCAAAACAGTTAGTTTCCTGGCTTCGGACAATGCATCATTTATCACAGGAACAGAGATTATTGTTGACGGAGGGTTAACCGTTAATCCGGTAGTTTAATTTTTTTGCTCAAATTCCGGAACGATTGTTCTGTTATTTTCGTATATTTGTGAAGCAATTTAATTTTGAATGTTATGGCAAGAACAAAAGAATTTAATGAAGATCAGGCTTTAGACAAAGCGATAGAGATTTTTTGGCACAAAGGTTATAACGGAACATCGGCTCAGGATTTGGTAACGCATTTAGGCTTGAGCAGATCGAGCTTATATGACACTTTCGGAGACAAGCAAAAACTATTTGTGGAGTCTTTAAAAAGATACCAAAAAAAATCACAGGATTATACCGTACATCTTTTTGACAGCTCTGAAAATATAAAAGAGACGTTGCATGACCTTCTTAAGCAAGCGGTGATTGAGAGTTTGGAAGACCGCATAACAAAAGGGTGTTTTATGGTCAATACTTCGGTTGAGCTTGCCATGCATGATCCGGAGATCGCCAAGATTGTACAGAATAATACCAAAGTAATGGAAGAAGTTTTTACCAATGCCGTTCAAAAAGGGCAGGATTTAGGGCAGATTTCAAAGAAGAACGACGCCAGGGTTTTAGCAAGATTTATTTTTAACAATTATTCCGGAATAAGAGTTTTAGCCCGCAGCGGAGAGAAAGATAAACAAGTATATGACGATATCATCAAAGCTGTTTTATCTATATTATAAAAATTATAAAGACAGATTCAATGAATTCTAAGTTGTCGTAGTAATTGAATAATTCAGTTGAAAAAAGCTCCTACATTTTGTGGGAGCCTTTTAGTTTGTAACCATTTTTAAATTTCCTCTTTTCCTAATTGGAATGCCATTGAACAATGAATGTGCCTGCGGAATGTTTTTAGACATAGATAGATTTTCTAATACAATAAAGCCTGTGGTTTGTATATTTTCAGTTTTTCTAAAGTAAAATTATCAAATGGTAAAAAGTGATTTTAGCGTATGTTTTTTCTTATTCTGCTTAATGATTGCTGAGTAATTCCCAAATAAGAAGCCACATAGGAAAGCGGTATCCGGTTGACAAGAGTCGGAAAGTTTTCAATAAATGATAAATAACGGGTGGTAGCATCTTCTGAAACTAGCGGACTTCTTCTTTCGATTGTTTCTATCAGGCATTTTTTATAAATTTTGGCAACAATTGTATCCCAGCCGACTATGGTATTTAAAAGGTCGTTCCAGTCTTTCTTTGAAAAAACAAGCAGCTCGCAATCAGTAACCGCCTGTACATATTCGGAAGCTACTGTATTTGATTCAAATTTCTGATAATCAGTAATAAAATTATTCTCATCAATGAAGAAATGTGTTATTTCATCACCGTTATTGTTGTAATAGCAAAAACGAAACACGCCTTTAAGAATAAACCCAACCTGCATCGGGATTTTTCCTGCTTCGGAAAAATACTCGTCTTTATGAAGATCCAGTCTTGTTGCTTTGCTTATAATAAGGTCAGTTTGTTGTTTATTTAAATCACCAAACTGTAGAATATAATTAATAAACTCGTTCATAACTTAAAGATAATGTATATTTTCAGCAGGTTATTTACCATATGGTAAAAAAAGAAAAGTAGAAGAGTTTAGCAGGGAAAATAATATTAAATCTTTATAATTAAATGATATCAACTTCCAGTCTTCATCGGGAAGGTTAAGGAGGCATTATAAAAACTTTATATATTGATCTTCCAGCTCTAAAAGTACTTTCTAAAATAGAAATTATACTTAAAAAAATCTACAATGTGGTATTCCGTAATATATATTGTATCCGCCTTTTTATATTTGTCTTCCAACCTTTGAAAGATTTTCTGCATCTGTAATATAATACGACATGGTTTGTCGCGTTAGAGAAATATATTTGTAAAATACAAAGGTATTA